>Ga0155334_131_pt1 | contig 5335 bp, 4 predicted proteins | sample RifCSPhighO2_02_FD_106302 | JGI IMG/M metagenome (GOLD analysis project Ga0155334, IMG submission 106302) | Candidatus Gottesmanbacteria bacterium RIFCSPHIGHO2_02_FULL_40_24 | reverse complement strand
CCATTCAGAGAATATACAATTTTTTCCAGTAGAGTATTTTTTGGCCTGTATTTTGAAGTCATACAGGCAAATATTTCTGCGGCTTTTTCATCCCGACTGTTTGCCCATTTTTTTAGAAATTGTTCCCTTTCCATATAAATATTAAAATTGATCACGGCGGTTTTTTTCCTGTTGGGGAATAACGTTGATTCCCTGATATGGTATAAATCGTGAGCTAAATCCGTTTCCAATGCCGCTTCGTTAATCATTCGCTTTAACGGATTCTGCCAACCTGAGGCAATTTTACTCAAATATCCCGGATTTACAATTATTTGCCTGCGTTTTATTAACCTTTGTTGATCTTCATCATAATTTATTAAATAACCTATTCCTATTAATGGGACCATTTTCTGTTGATCCGCTGTTGCTATTCTGATCAATTTTTCCTCAGGTATGCTAAGACCAAGAATTTGGGAGATTCTGGTTATCTGCCTGGCCATGACAAATGCGATTCTATTCCTGGTTTCTACCGGAAAATCAGACAGATTATTTTCCAGATCAAGTTGCTGATAAATTGAATTTGAAAATTGCTGCAGCCCATCCATACCCGGCAGAGGAACTGATTCAAAATTTTTTAATACAGCGCCCGGACGCCGGACAAAATGTTCCATGGTCATAGTGTTTTCCGGTTATAAGAAACGTTTATCATAATATTAATAGTCGGATTATTATGACAAACTATTATATAGTTTTTTAACAACCCAGGGATTGGGAAGGGACAAAACGGTCTCCGGCTATAGAATAAATTTGTGAGTCGAACAGGAGAACCGGAAGCCCGTCTTTGCCTTTCAGAATATTTCCCTTAGGGTCAATATATATTTTCAGGGGACCATACGATAGACTAAATTTTCTGTCATATATGTGGAAAGGTATAAATAAGCCGTTGTCAAGCTCTTTTACCTGGACCAAAGCTTCCTGGAGTCCGCCCGGAACAGTTAATAAAAGAGATTTGGTTGTTAAAGTAAGACTATCGGGAGGGGATAATGACTGGTGCATCAGTTCATCTCTCATGGATTTCAGTTGGGGACGGAGACCGTCTGTTTTTTTTGACTGTATATTTGACAGGAGTTCCAGTTCCGTTTGGCGAAGACTGTCTAATGTCCGGGCAAATTGGGAATTATTCCATGAAAGTATATCTTTTGGTGTTAAATCAAGGACATTACGGCAGGAGATAAGTAAGTTTGATAGTTTCCAGAATTCCAAATCTATGACTGAAAGCGTAGCAGGACCGGTTTGAAAATCCATATTCCGGAATTTTTCCGGAAAATTCTCTCTTTGGATATCGATGAAATTTAAGGTTTCTTCAAGATCAGATTTTTGTTTTTCCGATAATTGATGTTTTTTCAGATTTTCAAGAAGAAGCTTTGTCAGATGAAGCCTTAAAGGCTGGTAGCGGTTTGCCGGATCCACTGATGCGGAATAGCCTCGTAAATTCATCGTATTTTCGTTTAGCCTTATTAAATCCAGATCATGCAGGGCTTTTTTTAAGTGATCTTCAAAATTAACAGCAGGCCGGTTTCCGGGACTGATTTGTTTATTTACCGCATCCGTAATAGTTTTTGACCCGATTATTATCCGGTGGTTTTTGGCGGACTGATCTTCAAATTCAGGAAGAATCCGGCGCAAATCTTCTATTTTTTGAGACATATTTTTATATGATGAGGAAATTTGGAGCCAGTTTCTTTCACGAGCAGCCAGTCCGGGCCAAAAACCTTCCGTTTGCGGTATTTGGGGATTTTGGAAAACCAGAACCGGTTTTTTACGGTTTTTTTTATCTTTTTTTTCATCCGGATTTTCCTGTTGTCCGTCACTATTATAATTTTTTAGTTTATTGATCGCTCTATAAAGAATTAATCTTGTATTTTCTTCAGTAGTTTCCAAAGTTTGAGATATTATTTTAGTTTTTGAATACTTGTTTCTTTTTTTGATATCAAAAACCAGATGATTTAAATAGAGTACGAGTTGTTCCGAATCCGTGAGACTTGAAAGCATTTCGACTGAAAGCGCGGGGAAATCAGCTAATTCATCAACTGAATCGGAATCAAAAGAATCGGTGAAATCCGATATGATTAAGTGTATTCGATCGGATTCATCAGTTTCGTCAAACGGGACAGGGATGTTATTATTTTTTTTCAGTCTTGAATGGTCGATTTCCACCCTCTGTGCTATTGTGAAAATCAGTCCTTTTATATTCCTGTATGGAAGTTTGTATGTTCCCGAACGGATTTTTTCAAGAAATTTGAGCATAGCTGTCTGCGCCCAATCTTCGGATTGCTCCGGAGGAATTCCCCGTCCGCGGAAATAATTAACTACGTACGGGAAATATAGATTAAATGATTCGATAAAATATTGGATTTCAGGATCCGGTGGAGACAATCCGGATTCCGGAACAAAATTATCCGGTTGGGTTAATAATATGTTTTCAAGCGGAACGTTATTCTGATGACTAATTAAAGATTGTTCATCATCATCAAGCCGGTTTTGGTGAATTATCCTTATCCCTTTGTCGGTTTGTGTTGTCCGGAAATTATAAACAGCCAGGACATTTTTGATTTGTTCAAGTCTTTGCATGTCTATAGGGATAAGCCAGAGGCCGGTATTGTCGGAAAATCCGGTGTCAATATAAGCGGTGGATTGTTTTATTTCAGGAGAAGTAACAGGAGGAGCCGGAAGCGGTCCAGATTCTATTTTTTTCATAATTCATATTTAGCAGAGAGCAGGAGTTACGAGTATTATATTGATAAATCAATATATTTCAATCGGGAGGGGAAGAGCCTGGTGAAAAGTTTTTCAGAGGTTTTAAATTACCTGATTGAGATAGTAATTAACCTGATTTTCCAAAAAAGATTTGACTTCATCATGTGTGTATGATTTACCAATATATTCAATCGGCATGACTTTTATATCCTTAAAATATGTCAGTTGTTCAAGAAATAATGCTGAGTTGAATTCGCCGGAAAATTTCTTTTCGGCAAACCGGATGATTTTTTGTAAGGAGAGAATATTTTTTTTAATAACCAGAAAAAAGTCCACATAATCACGCCAAACTGCTCTTCTGCCTACCGGGTAAGCTTTATCAGCCATAATATCCTCTACTGAAGCCAGCGGAATCGATTTTGTGGAAATCGGCTTATTTAACAAATTGAAGTAATACCAAAGAACGGTGATGCTAACTTGGTTTTTGGTATAAAAACTAATTTGATCCGATGTATCGACGAAATATTTGATATCACCAAATATCTTTTTTACTTTAAGGCGGATTTTATTATTAATTTGTTTACTTATGAAGATATCGAAATCAACCGATTTGCGGTGGTTGATCTGTAGAGCCAAAGCATTACCTCCTGCCAAATAACCTTCTTTATCAAAATCACGAAGCTGCAGAAAAACATCCCGCCCCGTTTTATCCAATATTTCGAGGAATATTTTTGACATATTTTCTTTCGTCGATCGTAGATCCGGGCAGATGAAGAAGATGTTTTGTTATTAAATTGAATCTGGAAGGGGTATAGTCTTTATATGGAGTTTCCTTAAAAATCCTGATAATTTCCGATTTAGGATAATTTTTAAACAACCAAATAATATGATTCAACCGACCGTATGAAAGTATCTGATGAACTATATAGGGTGCATCTTTACGGGGATTTAATTTAGTGATATCGGCAGACCATAAAATTGCCCGGAGATATTTTGGGATTTTATTCATAGAGCAAGCTAAAGTATAACATAATAACTATTATTAAGTAATAAGAATTACCCTTGAGGCGGTAATCCTAAGCCACTGCCGAGGTGGTTGACTTGCCCTAAGCGGCGGACTTATTTTTTGCGGTCGTAATAGCGGAGGATGTAGAGGCGGTAGAAGATGGCGGCGGTGTCGATAAGTATGTGGTATATGGCGTTTAATGTCGAGGCGTGGGTCAGATCCCCAAGACTGTACTTCATTTTGATGGGAGCTTCGTATATTCTCTTGAAGCCTAAATGGCGGGCAACGGCCAGCATTTCCAGGTCAAAGGCGTATTTTTTAACCAGAAGGCGGGGAAGAATTTTTACCAGGACTTTTCTTTTATAGATTTTCAGGCCGGCCTGGGTATCCCTGACTTTGAGATTAAATAACACTCGGATAATGAGCTGGTAGCCGGTTGATAATATTTTTCTGGAAAGAGGATAAGTAACAATTGAAACGGGATGACGTTTGGAGCCGATTATGACATCGGCTTTGTACCACTCGAGGTGTTCCAGAAGCATGGAGAGGCCGTTGGGGTCAATTTCCCTGCCGGCGTCAATAAAGGCAATGTAGTCGCCTTTAGCCTTTTGCATACCGATTCTGACGGCATGGCCTTTGCCCTGGTTTTTCTGGTACACCAGGGCTTTTACGGAGGGCGAGACGATCTTTTTGACAGCCCGGTAGGTGCCGTCGCCGAAGCCGTCAACAACGACTATTATTTCGTACGGGTATCTGATTTTTTTAAGGGTATTTTCCAGTCTTTTTATATTTCTGACGATTGTTTTGGCCTGGCGGTAAGAGGGGACAATAACGGAAAGAAGGTGGTTATTACTGTTGGCCATGGTAATAAAACAGCGGCAGACGGGTTTTAATCAAGTAAATAAAATTCTTTGCTTCTTTATACCATATTAAAATTATCGCGGAAATAAGATAGAGGAGGCTCGTGAGGATGTTTATGGAGATGACGGTAAAAACAGACTTATGGAAAATGAATATGAGTAGGGTCTGGAGGAGAGGAAAGATAGGCAGAATATAGAGGGCGCGGTTGAATGAAACCGACAGAAGGAAATAGGTAACGATATGGTTTAAAGCATAAATGGCCGTGAAAAAGGAGAAATGAACGAGGTAGGGAATAATATTCAAATATTTGCTGCCGAATAGCAGATTGACGATAAATTTGGGAAACAGATAAAAGGCGAGGATGGCGATCAGGGATATAAATGCCGATCCGAAAAGGCTGCCCAGGAGGGGAAGCAGGTAAGGATCTCCACCCGCTTTTCTTTTGGTGATTATGGGGAACATGACAGTAACGAAGGGAGCAGCAGCATAGAAAATGCTTTTTGAAAGAGTTGACAGGGCAACATATTCTCCGGCGGCAACAGGGGAGAAAAAATGGCGGACCAGAATAATGTCGGCATTTAAGAATGAAACCAGTATCAGAGTGGTGATTATGACAGGGATGATTTCTCTGATGTTCTGGGAATAAACGGGAGGTTTATTTTTTTTATACGAAGGCAGGAGACGGCTGATTTCAACAACACTCATAAAATACCGGATAAGACCGCCGGCCGT
>Ga0155334_102_pt2 | contig 10507 bp, 8 predicted proteins | sample RifCSPhighO2_02_FD_106302 | JGI IMG/M metagenome (GOLD analysis project Ga0155334, IMG submission 106302) | Candidatus Gottesmanbacteria bacterium RIFCSPHIGHO2_02_FULL_40_24 | reverse complement strand
GGTGTGAGGTAAACAAACGGAACAAGATATTCATCCAAACCGCCGCCGTGCAAATCTATCCAGGCTTCATGTTTATAAATTATTTCACTTAACCATTGGATCAGACGCTCTGTCGAAGAACCATTCTTATTGCCCGGAAAAATACTTTTGGGATATTTGCTGTCATGGGGATTGAACGGAGTTCTGTTAACAAATCCGGGAACATTTACAATCGGAATAACGGTCAGAACCCCGTCAAATTTGGCCTCCTGATATTTTTCTATAAGGCGGTAGGCGGCATCAATACCGGCATATTCATCTCCATCAAGGCCTGCCGTAACCAGGATTTTAGGATGATTTTTAGCGCCTTGGATATGAGCCAGAGGAATTCTGATTTTTTGGGTTCCCAAATCAACCGTTACCAGTTTTATTTGCGGCATAAACTAACCAATTATCAAACCAGGTAATTATTTTAACATCAAAATCAAAGAAAGTTAAATTTTTTCTTCCGCCCGGCTGTATTTAAAGAGAGATTTATGATTGGAAATAGATTATCCGTAATCAGGGTAGTGGCATTTTTTGTATTTCTTTCCCGAACCGCAGGGGCAGGGATCATTGCGGCCTAATTTTTTCTTTTTTCCCTCCGAATTATCAGCTTCCAGTTGGCGTGCCCTGGAATCTTTTGGCGATAAATCGGAATGTGATTGCAATGAGGCAACTGTACTGGTATCTGCTGAAGATCCTGCCCGTGAACCTGTTTGACCCGCCTGTCTTTCCATACCGGCCCGCCGGCTGATAGCGGTTTCCTGCCGGGCTTTTAATTCCTGGATTTGATCGGGAGATAATTGGACTTGCACCCTGAAAATCCGGTGGGTGATTTCATAGTCAATGGAACTGACTAACCTTTCAAACATGGAAAAAGCTTCATTTTTGTATTCAACAAGAGGATCCAGCTGTCCGTAACCGCGAAGCCCGATTCCCTCCCGAAGATCATCCAGAGCATCCAAATGATTCATCCAAAAATTATCAACGACTGAAAGACAAACCCAGCGTTCCACCTGGCGCATGATGGCTTCCGACAACTGTTCTTCCCTTTTTTTATATGTATCGGTAACAATTTTTAACAGATATTCATTTATAGTCCCGGCTGTTTTGCCGCTTTCCAAATGTTTTTGAAGCTCTTTTTGTGAATTGCTTTCGAAAGGAATGATAGAGATAAATTCCTGAACGATTTTTGCCAATTCTTCACCGGTTACTCCTTCCGCCGAATACATCAAGACGGTATTTTCAACCTGGAGTTTTATTTTTTCCAGGATCATATCCTTGAGATTTTCTCCGGCGACAATTTTACACCTCAGAGAATAAATTATTTCCCTCTGCTTATTTAATACATCATCATATTCAACCAGATGCTTTCTTGAATCAAAGTGAAAGCCTTCAACTTTAACCTGCGCCTGCTGAATGGCTTTGGTAACCATATTATGTTCAAGGGGAACATCTTCAGGAAGTTTGAATATCGTCATTAATTTGGCAACCTGATCTCCGCCAAAGAGACGCATGATGTCATCATCAAGAGCGATGAAAAACCGCGAAATTCCCGGATCTCCCTGCCGTCCGCTTCTTCCCCTTAACTGGTTATCAATTCTTCTCGATTCATGTCTTTCCGTACCAAGAACAGATAGACCTCCGAGACTGACAACCTCATCATGATTTTTCTGCCATTCTTTTTTTAATTGTTCATATTCTTTTTTACTGTCATATTCTCCTTCCTGATACTTATCGGGAGGCGTCCCTCCCAAAATAATGTCAACACCCCGGCCGGCCATATTGGTGGCGACCGTGACAGCACCCTTTTTGCCGGCGTTTTGGATAATGGCGGCTTCACTGACATGGTTTTTGGCATTTAACAGCTCATGAGTTATTCCCCGCCTGGTTAAAAGTTCCGAGAGAAGTTCATTTTTTTCAATTGAAGTGGTACCGACCAGAACCGGTTGGCCTTTTTCATTCAATTCTTTAATCGCTTCGGCAACGGCATTAAATTTCGCCCTGACGGTTTTATAGACAAGATCCGGCAAATCCTGCCTAATCATGGTTTTGTTCGTCGGAATAACAACAACATCAAGACTGTATATTTTATGAAACTCTTCCGCTTCAGTGGCTGCAGTACCCGTCATTCCCGCCAACTTCTGATACATCCGGAAATAATTCTGCAAAGAAACAGTGGCCAGTGTTTTAGATTCCTGCTGGATAGGTACTCCTTCTTTAGCTTCAATTGCCTGATGAATTCCTTCAGAAAACCGCCGGCCGGGCAAAAGTCTTCCGGTAAATTCATCAACAATGACAACGGTATCGTCTTTAACAACATACTCCTTATCACGGCGAAAAAGAGTCCTGGCTTTTAAGCCGGCTTCCAAATGATGGACAACGGCGAAGTCTTTTTCATATAAATTGTCAACTCCCATAATTTTTTCAATTTTACCGATGCCTTCTTCGGTAAGATGGGCTGTATGAAGTTTTTCATCAACAACATAATCTTTTTCGGAAATTAATTTATCAACCATCCTGGCGTAATCATAGTATTTCTTGGTCGGTTCCGTATCCGGAGCGGAAATTATATGCGGAGTCCTGGCTTCATCAATTAAAACTGAATCAACCTCATCAACGATAGCGTAATGGAAACCCCGCTGGACCATCTGGGAAGCTTCGGAAACCATGTTATCGCGAAGATAATCAAATCCGAATTCGGAATTAATTCCATAGGTAACATCGGCCATATAAGCTTCCTTTCTGGTTACAGGCCGCAGGTTTCTCAACCGCCAATCGGAAGCGCTCTTATCATGGTATTGCGGATCATAAATAAAAGACTGGTCGTGAATAATGGAAGCTGTTTTCAATCCGAGCATATGAAAAATCGGACCCATCCAGCCCGAGTCGCGACGGGCTAAATAATCATTGACGGTAACCAGATGGGCGCCTTTTCCTGTCAAAGCATTCAGATATAAAGCGGGAATGGCTGATAATGTTTTACCTTCCCCTGTTTTCTGTTCGGCAACCGCTCCGCGGTGAAGAGTAACGGCCGCCATTAACTGGACATCATAATGTCTTTCTTCTATCGATCTGACAGCGGCTTGTCTGACCAGGGCAAAGGCGTATGGAAGCAGGTCATCAACTGTTTCTCCTTCCGTCAGCCGGTGTTTTAAAAGGGCAGTCTCTTCGGGGAACTGACTGTCTTTTAATTTCTTTACTTTAACCTCTAAGGAATTAATATTTTCCACTGATGATTTTAAACGCTTCAATTCCTTTTCGTTTGGATCAAAAAATTTACTGATGATATTTAACATATTCAAATCCTTCAACAGGACTCAGGATAATGCATATTTTATCATGAAATGAGGCAAAATTTCAGGGGTAAAGAAGGAGAATCCGGCTGTAGCGGTATTTGACAATTATTTCGACTTTTTTAAAAACAGCCAGGCAATTCAGGTGGAATTTTTGAAAATCGGCCGGTTTTTGCTGATCGTAATGACTGTTATAAACAGCCATGCCGTTTTTTTTGAGATGTAAACTAAGCAGGTTCAAAAACTCCTGCCGGCGGAATTTTTCGGGATTATATTTGCCGATAAACAGGTCAATAACGATCAGATCAAATTTTTCCGGAATTTTACCAATCCATTGATACGCATCCTGCCTGATGATTTTAAGATCGTATGAGTTTGTTAAACCGAAATGGATACCGGCGATTTTTATCATCACAGGATCAATTTCGACCGCGGTGATTATTATACCGGTGTATATTTTCCTGATTATCCTGATAACATCTCCCCCGCCAAGGCCCAACAAAAGGCACTTTTTTGGCGTAGCCTCTTGAAACGCCTTTTGAGCGAATACTTTTTGCCACATTCCGGTTATTGTGCCTCCGGTCTGCTCGATTTTATCAACGTAAATTATTTTTCCGCTTGTTCTTTTCACGACCCGGATTTCCTTATTAATTTTTGATTTGAAAATATTTAAAATATTGGCGGAAAAAAATGCAAAAATATTCATTTTTCAGAAAATATAATTTTTAATATATCCTGTTGTAACAATCCGTATTGAAAAAAAACTTGACAAGGATTTCAAACATACTATCATAAAAACAATATATAGTATTTATTATGACATAAGATGAAATTTTATGTTTTTTCGGACATAACATGAAACAAACTGCCCGAATACCTGCCTACCAGCTAATAACCAATTTTCCACAACTTGAAAAAATTGCTGAGCCTGAGAAGAGACTGCCTAAAATTAAGGTTAACGGTGTGGTTAAAGTGTCGGGACAGGATAAGGATTTCGGCATCCAGGTTATTTTAAATAATAAATTCTTCAGATTGCGTTATCCCCCTTCAATCTGGAACCGGTTTCCCAAAACTCACCGGAAAATCCTGACCCAAAATATTGCTTACGGTATGACGTTTCATCTTCCTTACCTATACCGGTCTTTAAAAAAAATGCTTTATAACCTGCCCGTGCCCTTATCGGAAGCATTCTTTTTTAAAGCTTTTTCTTTGGCACTGCCATCAACGGCAATGATGCAGGAAGATGATGATAACAGAATGACTTCAAATTTATTGAGAAGACTTTATGATGTTGATTATGTTTATTCCAGTAAAAAAACCGACATACCTCCCTATAACCGGATAAGTTATTCGGATTGCGCCGTTATGCCGTTTACTTTCGGCAAGGATTCGCTCCTGACGTTTGCCTTAGCCCGGGACCTGGACCTGACAATCCATCCGGTATTTATTGCCGAACCATATTCCCCCTATGAGGAAGCAACGAAAAAATTGCTGTCCGAGTCGTTTAAAAAAGAATTCCGAACTCAAATACTTTTCCTGAGAAATTCATTGGGAGTATTAAGAGAGCCTGATGACGGCTGGTTCGGCTGGGAACTGCAGTTGACCCAGTATTCCTTAATGCTTTTACCATATGTCTATGCCAAAAAGGCCGGATATATCCTTTTTTCCAATGAACAAAGCTGTGATGATACGATTGTTGACGAAGACGGTTTCCGTTATAACCCGGTATTTGAACAGTCTCATTCCTGGCTTTTGCAGAATAGTCTGATGACTTCAATAATCGGAGGAAATTCCCTGTCAATAGGATCACTGCTTGAGCCCATTCATGAAATTGCCATTGAAAGAATCCTGCATAACAGATATCCCTCAATTGCCAAATATCAGAGTTCCTGCGATTTATCCCATAAGCCTTCAAGCGGTGGCAGATGGTGCGAGAATTGCTCAAAATGCGCCAGAATGTATATTTTCATGCTGGCAAATGACATCTCACCCAAAACCGTCGGATTTAAAAGAAATTTGCTCAGGGACAAATATCACAACCTTTATACTATATTTACGGGAAACAGGTTGAAAGATTTCGGTTACGACCAAAGCCAGGCGGGTAAAGACGAGCAGATCCTGGCTTTTCTTATGGCATACAGGAAAAATCATAAGGGGCCGGTCATGACAAGTTTTGCCAGAAAATACTTAAAATATGCCAGGAAAAACGAGAAAAGGTTGAGGCAAATATATTTCGGCATTCATTCAACCAAGACAATTCCCACTGAAATAAAATCACGCGTCTTAAACATCTTCAGACATGAACTCAAAAGTCTGCAATAAGATCTCAACAAAAACACAATTAAATTCAGATGCCGCTTAAAATAGGACTTACGTACGATTTGGAATCGGATTATCCGCTTAATCCGGCAAGTGCGCCAGACGCAAATTCCGAATTTGATTCTTCAAGAACTATCAGATCAGTAAAGGAAGGCATTTACGAAAACGGTTATGAATTGGTTGATATCGGTAATTTTGAAAATTTATTAAATATCAGAAAAACTCTCCGTTCAAAAGCGGACCTTGTTTTCAATATTGCCGAGGGTATAAAAGGCAGAAACCGCGAAGCTCAAGTTCCCCAACTGTTGGAATATTTAAATATTCCGTATGTAGGTTCAGACGCATTAACTATGTCACTGACTTTAGATAAAATCATAACGAAACAAATATTAATATCATATAAAATACCTACGCCCAATTATTTTTCATATCAAGAAAGCGGGTTTAAAAATATTAATTTAAAATTTCCCCTTATTGTTAAGCCGCGCTGGGAAGGATCATCGATGGCTATAACTTCCGAATCTGTTGTTAAAACAAAACAAAATTTAATCGGAAGGGTAAATTATATTAAGGAAAAATACCGGCAACCTGCCCTGGTAGAAGAATTTATAAACGGTTCCGAATTTACGGTGTCCGTGATCGGCAATTCACCCCCGCAAGCATTAATTCCGATGAAAGTGATATTAAACGGAAATGAAATGAGAGATAAAATTTTTGATAATTCTTATATCAGAACGGAAAATATCGCTTATATTCCAATAGCAGGTAACAATATTTTAGAAGCTAAACTTCGCGATTTGGCTATAAAAACTTATGATGCCGTCGGCTGTCTAGATTTTGCCCGGGTCGATTTCAGGGTAAATAAACAGGGAGGTATATTCGTCCTGGAAATTAATCCGTTACCTGCTCTTAATAAAAAGGACGCATTAGCTGTTTCAGCTAAATATACGGGCTGGAGTTTTAGCTTACTATTGGAAAAGATAATTAAAGCAGCTTTAAACCGCTACAGAAACAATTAAGGCCAGCCTACGAAGATTTACCGTAAAACCTGACAAGGCTTATAGAGATTATCATTTTAATCAAATCCCTAAAGGTTAATCCTGTTGCCATTGCGCTTTTATGAATCTGGGAATGTCTGCCTATACTGGGATTGAGATTTACTTCCAGGATTTGGGGAGTATTGTGCTTATCCATTCTTATATCAATTCTGGCATAATCCCGGCAGCCGCATAACTTATAAGCTTTTAAACTGATTTTTTTTATGGTACTTGCAATATTTTTATCCAATAAAGCAGGACATTTATAGGGAGATTGAATATAATAAGGTGAATTTTGATACCATTTTGATTCATAATCAAATATTTTCCACCTGCCGTTTTTTTCAAACAGAGGGCCAAATGATATTTCAACTATGGGTAAAACCACTGCTTTATTTCCATTTCCGATGACAGTTACGGCAAATTCCCTGCCGTCCAGAAATTCTTCAACAAGGACTTTTTTTTTATATTTATGGATTAATTTTGATGCTTTTTTCTCCAATTCCTGTTTATTTAAAATAACGGAATTTTGATCAATTCCTATACTGCAACCCAGATCCAGGGTTTTGATAAATAATGGATAATTAAGATTGATAATCGAAAGATCTTCCGCCGAAGAAATTACAGCAAAAGACGGTGTCGGTATATTATTTTCCGACAATATTTTTTTTGTGGACGCTTTATCATTAGTAAGAACAACCGAAGCAGCGGGTCCTCCGGTATAAGGAATATTTAACGAATCAAAAATTGTGTACACTTCTTCTTCCGAATCAGGCCGGTTACCTATTCCGTAACATAAATTAAAGAGCAAATCAGTCTTTATATTTTTAAGTTTATTGATATTGGTTTCATCTAAACCAAAAACAGATATGGCAACACCGGAGGATAAAAGCGTATTTCTAACCTGCTTGACATCTTCAAGAGTATCATCATCAGTTAATGCCAACTCACCATTTTCAGAGCCGGAGGTACGGTTATAAATAATGGTTATTTTTTTCAGCTTATTGAAAGGCTCAAATATTGGGTAACCGAACCGGGAGAGGAGGTTTTTCATTTAGGATTTTTTCGAAATCAAAGCCCGAGATCTTTGGAAATAAACTGCATTGATTTAAGAGCAACACCGATAAAATCTTCCAGTTTGATGCCAAGTTTTTCCTGACAAAGCTCTATTTGGCTTCTGTCAACCCCTGCCGCAAAAGAGGTTGTTTTCCATTTTCTCATGACTGATTCAGCCGTAACCGAGGACAGCTTTTTATCCGGTCTGACCAACGCGACCGCAACGATCAATCCGGTTAATTCATCACAACAATACAATGACCATTCCATTGTGGATTGCGGTTGTGGACATCCATCCACAAATTTCCAACCGTGGGCAAAAACCGCGTGGATGATTTTTTCATCGACACCTTTTTCCCGAAGCCAGGAAACGACAGTCACCACATGATTGGAAGGATCATCTTTTGTCAACTCATAATCGGCATCATGGACAAGTCCGGCAATACCCCAGGAATCCTCATCTTCGCCGAAAAGTTTGGCCAACCCCCTCATAACAGCTTCAACAGCCAAACAATGGCGCAACAGATTCTGATTTTTCATATGGGAATTTAACAGCAGCCAGGCTTGGTGACGATCCATTTATTAAAAATTTTTTAAGAATTACTTTTTCCTTTTATTTTCTTTTTCTGATAAAGGGAATTCCGGTTTTAAAGTCGGGAATAAAATCACATCCTTAATATTATGTTTGTCAGTTAATACGGATATAAGGCGATCAATACCCATACCCCAGCCGGCTGTCGGAGGCATGCCGTATTCCAGTGCCCTGATATAATCTTCGTCATATGCTTCATGGACTAGTTGACCTTTTCCGGCCAGTTTTTCCGATTCGGTAAAGCGCATTGCCTGATCAACAGGATCATTCAATTCATTGTAGGCATTAATTAATTCCTTACCGGCTACGATTAATTGGAAAGAGGCAGTTTTGCGCGGATCATCAGGAAGACGTTTAGCCAGCGTGACGAAAGCGGTCGGACGGTCAACCAAAAATAATGGACCGGATAAATTATGTCTGACAAATTTTTTATAAAGCTCATCCAAAATTGCTCCAAATCCGATTAATCCGGACAAATTAAAATTTAATTTTTTCCTATTTATTTCTTTTATCAATTTTTGATCATCATCGGCAATATCGATGTCTATTCCGGTATATTTCAAGACAATTTCCCTATAGCTGATTCTCGGCCAGGGAGGCGTAAAATCATACTGTTTGTCTTCATATGTCAATTTAAATGAATCTTTTATGTCTTTTACGAGAGATGAAAGCATTTTTTCGGAATAACTCATTAAGTTATGGTAATCTGCATAAGCCCAATAAAATTCAAGCATGGTAAATTCAGGATTATGCTGATGATCGATGCCCTCATTACGAAAATCTTTCGACAGTTCATATACTTTCTCTATTCCGCCGACTATCAGTCTTTTGAGATATAACTCATCGGAAATACGCAAATACATATCCAGATCCAAAGTGTTATGATGAGTAACAAACGGTTTGGCTGATGCTCCTCCGTAAACAGGCTGAAGCACAGGAGTTTCTACTTCCAAAAAGCCATCCTTATCAAGATAATTCCTTAAAAAAGATATTACTTTACTTCTTGTTTCAAAGATTTCCCTGACTTGCGGATTAATTATAAGATCGACATACCGCTGCCTGTACCTTTCTTCAATATCCTTAAAGCCATGCCATTTATCAGGAAGAGGACGAAGGGTTTTGGTTAAAATTTTTAAATTTTGAGAAAAGACCGAAATTTCTCCGGCTGAGGTTTTTTCTACTTTTCCTAAAACCCACAAAAAATCACCGATATCCAGCAAGTCCAACAGCTTAAATTCCTTTTCCCCAATCAGATCTTTTTTAAAGACTATCTGAATTTTGCCTGTTGCGTCAAGAAGATCACAAAAAATAATTTTTCCGTGACCGCGCAGACTCATTATCCGGCCGGCAACAGCCACATTTTCCCCATCCTTTTTTCTGGCCTTACTGATTACGTCCTTTCGATCCACTTCAGCCGGATAGGGATTTATTTCCGCTTGTCTTAACTTTTTAAGCTTTTCCAGCCTAACTTTTTTTAATTCATCAATTGCAGCCATATTTCAATAACAAGATTATCCAATAATAAACTTTATATTTCAACGATTTATTGCCATTTCCATTAAAAAAACCGGCTGGTGCCGGCTTTTTTTAAATAATATTTTTTCTCTGCTTAATGTATTTGAAGAACTTTATATAATATTTTTCCGACCGGCGCATCAACTTCAACTTGTTCACCGGGTTTTTTTCCGATTAAAGCTTTACCCAAAGGTGAACTGTGAGATATCTTTTTTTGCATGGGATCGGCTTCCCATTCACCGACTATGGTAAAAATCTCCCTTTTGCCGTTGACATAAAGAGTGACTTTACACCCAACATCTACTTTCTTTTTGGAGTGGGTGGCAATTACTTTGGCTTCGGAAAGTATAATTTTCAGTTCGGTGATGCGTCCGTCAATAAAAGCCAAATCCTGTTTGGCGGCGGTATATTCACTGTTTTCGGTAAGATCGCCTTCACTTCTGGCATTACTCAAACGTTCAACAGCTTCAGGCCTCTTTTTTTCAATCAATTCCTGATATTCTTCCTTAAGATGCTTCAAACCGTCTTTTGTTAAAACTATCTTCTGATCACTGTCCATTTTTTTTATTAACCTCAAATAGTAAAAAAAATCCCCCGCAGTTGAATTATTGGGGAATTCATTTCAAGTCAAATAAATATACTCTAAACCTATTTTATTGTCAATAACCTAT
>Ga0155334_118_pt1 | contig 13720 bp, 12 predicted proteins | sample RifCSPhighO2_02_FD_106302 | JGI IMG/M metagenome (GOLD analysis project Ga0155334, IMG submission 106302) | Candidatus Gottesmanbacteria bacterium RIFCSPHIGHO2_02_FULL_40_24 | reverse complement strand
TGATAACCAGAATTGCCGGGACGCTGTTTTTAATATCAAGTACTGTTTTTAACGGATAATTCTGTTTAACTTCAATAGAACTTCCCTCTTGGGAGTCGCCGTTTAATTTAACCTCCCTCTCGGATATAATAACGGTTTTTTCGGTCAGAAGCTTTTCCGATAATATCTTTTGCAAATCCTGAACTGAGTGAGCTTTTTTATAATCCCCGGCGAAGGAGAACTCCGGCCAGGCGGAAGCGATTGAATAAATATGATAAGAAAAGTTTTTATCATGCCCTTTTTCCTGAATGGAGTTAATCAGTTTCAGACCAAACGATTGAGAATCTTCCAGAAGATACGGCGTGATGATATAATCCGTTCCGGACATAACCAGACTGTTTACGACCAGATTATTCAGGAAAATTTTTCCGTTTTCACCGGCAGGATTGTAACTTCCCAAAAAACCCTTAAAAAAGTTTAATCTTTTTGGAATTATTCCTCCGGTATTGATGTCGGGACTCTTTATTTGAAAAAGGGCATTCTGGTTCTGATAAAGCGAATTTGTCTGTATTTGATATAAATCCATGTCCTGAAAGCCTTTTTTTAAAAAAACTTCATTCCATAAATAAGGCGCTCCGAGACTTCCCACTTTCGGGTTTTGTGTTTCGTTTTTTATAAAATCAGCCGAACGCGGAGCCTTAGTCCACCAGCCGGAGGGAGTGATGGGAGGATAATTATAAGAAAACCTGAATAAATCTATAATTACAGTTAAATAAAAAAAAGCTGAAAGGCCAAAAAGCAATTTTTTCCGGCTGATATTAATTTTAGCGTTGAGGTTTTCATAAATCTTATCCAGGGAGGAAGCGGCGGAAACGCAAAGAAAAAATGCGGTGATAAGAAGGAATTTGGATGGTACCCGGAAAAGATTGAAGGGAAAAAAAGAAAAAAGAAAATAAAGGGGGGAATTCCTGCCGAAAACCAAAAGAAGTGAAATGATTACCATTGATAAGAATTCACGGGTATATTTATTTTTCAATCCTGTAAGATATAGAACGGCGAGAACAAGAGGGATCAGGCCGATATAGGCCGTATTTTCCCAGAAGATGCCCCAGTTGTAATCAAAAACGGGATAAGTGGCATTTTGGGGACTGCCGAAATAATAAGGATTTATGAAGGTTATAAGATGCCTGACCGGATACGGGAATGAGGTAACGGTATCAAAATCCATGCCCTGGCGGCGGTCGGACTGCAGGAAAAGTTCCAGTGTGGGCAAAAACTGGATTGAGGAAAAAAGAAAACTGATAATAAGTCCGATAAAGAGCGGTTTTAAGGAAGATATTATTTGCCCGGCGGTATTTTTATCAAAAAAACTTTTACTTATCCAATAAACGGTTACAGCCAATACTGAAATGAAACTGATAAAGAAATGCCCGGTAAAAAACTGCTGTGATAATATAAAGGCAAAAAAAACCAGATTAATGATGACAGGATTTTTTTTAACTCTTAACGAGGAATATAATAAGAGGGGCAAGAGAGAGGCCGCCTGAACCAGATTGAAGTGGTTCAGATGGACTGACAGAAAACCGCCGAAGGTAAAAATTATTCCGGCAAGTGAAGCCGGGGTCTTTCCCAGCCTTAATTTCCGGCAAAACAAATACGTTCCGGTGAAGGCCAGAAAAAAAGAAATTAAAAGATTGAGGTTATAGGCCGGAATTAAAGGCATAAAGCGGAACAGAATTAAATTAGGTAAATAAAATGTCCCTATCTGGCCTTCAGCTAAAAGAGGAAAACCGTTTCCCAATAGGTTGGTCCACAAAGGGAAGTAGCCGCTTTTGAGGGACTCCGACAGTATTTGTTTCAGGGGAAGATTCAGATGCAGGACATCGCTTTCACCGAAGTCAGGTATCATAAACAGGGAGCTTCCGGGATAGAAAAGGCGGATAAAAAATACGGAAAGAAGCATAAAGAACGGTATGAAGAGGATAAATTCATGATAAACTTTGGATAAAATGGAAAACCTGCTGCCGGCCATTGTATTTCTTTCAATAATACCGGCGACTTTTAACCGCGGCTTTTTCAGCCCGGCTTCACTGGTATTGGTCCTGTTTCTTCTTTTTGTTTTGACTGTCATCAATTACGGCGATAATTTTAAAATCAGCCGGAGGAATTTGCAATCGGGACTGGGATTAATTTTTATCGGGGTTTATCTCCTTTTTCTTTTTTTTAACGGCGGAATCTACCAGAAATTATTGATTCCGACAATGCTTATCCATATTCTTCCGTTAATTTTTATTCCGGCTGTTTTTTCCTTCCAGGTTATCAAATTAAGACTGACAAGCGAAAAATTCCGTTTTTTCAGCCTGATATCCTTAGCGTTTATATTGAGGATTCTGATGATTATTGCCACACCTGAACCGGCAATAGATGTTTTTTATATGTTGAAGGAAGCTCCAATCAGGCTTTTGTCGGGAATTAATCCTTATGAAGCTGTTTACAGCCCGGTTTATGCCGGAGTAACGGCTGATTATTTTACTTACTTTCCGGGAGCGTTTTTGCTGCAAATTCCATTTGTTTTAATTTTTACCGATCCGAGAGTTCTTCTTGTTTTTTCCGATATTGCAGGAGGATTGTTGCTCTATCTTGTCGGAAGAAAAACTATAACCGCGCAGATAATCGCCCTTATTTACCTTTTCCGGCCCAATTCCCTTTTTATTATTGAACAGTCCTGGCTGACGCCTTTAGTCTTTTTTTTCCTGGCATCGGCAACATATTTGATGAAGTATGGAAAAGAAAAAGCGGAGAGGCTGACCGCTGTTGTACTGGCGCTTCTTGCTTCCATTCAGCCCCAATTTATTGTCAGTTTGCCGTTTTTTCTTGCCGGGATAACAAAGCGGATTAATTTTCTGATAATATTTTCAATAATTCTTCTCTCGGTTATACTGCCTTTTTTCCTTATAAATCCGGCCGCTTTTATTAATGATGCCGTGTTATTTTTTTTCCGGCCAAGCCGGCAGATGTTTTCCGTTCCGGTATATCTGTCCCTTAATCTGAATACCCCGTATCATTTTCTGACCGGCAGGGATATACCGATATTCATTACGGGCGCTATTTTCATATTAATAACGGTTTTACTTCTTTTAAAGTTATATAAAAAAAATTATCATAAAAGCGGTTTAAAGGCCGGGATAGTTTTGGCCAATTGTATATTGTACCTGTCCTTTTTCTTACTGTTAAAGTTTTCATTTATTAATTATTATTATTTAACATCAGGATTGGTTCTTCTTTACCTGACGATACTTATTTAATGATACCGCCGGCAATTCATCTGGTTTTTTTATTTATTTTAGGATGTTTTTTCGGTTCATTTCTCAATGTTCTTATTGACCGGCTGCCCCGGGGTGAGGATGTGTTAATATCGCGGTCAAAATGTGATTACTGTAAAAAAATATTAAAACCATTTGATTTAATCCCCCTGCTGTCTTTTTTATTACTTTGGGGTAAATGCCGTTATTGCCGGCACAGATTGTCCCGGCAATATCCTTTAATTGAAGCATTAACGGGGTTTATTTTCGCATCTTTATATTTCTATACTATCCTTTCAGGATCCGGAAATATCGGATATTTTATTTTCCTGATTCTGGTATTTTGCCAGTTTCTGGTAATTTATATCACGGATTTGAAGGAAAGAATTATTCCGGATGAAATCAACCTTACCCTTCTTTTAACTGTTGCCATTTACAGGCTGTTTTTAACACCGGAACCCTTTCTTCCCTATCTTGTCAGCGGTTTTTTGTTTTCTCTGTTTTTCCTGATTCTTGTTTTTATGACAAAAGGAAAAGGCATGGGAATAGGGGATGTTAAATTTGCCTTTATAATGGGACTTTTTTTGGGTTATCCCAAGATACTTATCGCATTTTATCTGGCTTTCTTGACAGGTGCAGCGGTTTCACTGATACTGGTTATAGCAGGTAAAAAGAGGATGAAAAGCACTATAGCCTTCGGACCGTTCTTAATTGCAGCAACGGTTGTTTCATATATCTGGGGACAGGAACTTTATATCCGGTTAATTCATTTTATAAATCTCTCCTGATCTGATATGAAAAATAATATTTATGGATTTACCCTGATGGAGATGCTTCTGGTGATGGCAATTATCGCCATTATTGCCGGAGCTTTTTTCACTAATTTATTTTCATCAATTGCCCGGGGTCGGGACGGCCGGCGGAAGGAAGATTTAAGATCCATATCACAGGCACTTGAGCTTTATTATAATGATAACCGGCAATATCCTGATGCTTTGCCTCCGCCGGATGTTATTTTTTCGCACCCCGATAACATAGACACCATATATATGCAGAAGATACCCGACGATCCGAAAGCGGACAACGATTACTGTTATGCAACGGGCGGAGGCTGGTACAGTGTATATGCCAATCTGGAAAACAGCTCAGACTCTGATGTATTGCCGGATTTGGTTAATTGCGGCGGAGTGGATTACAACTACGGCATATCCAGCACTAATGTTACACCATGATTAATAAATCAAAAAATTACGGATTCAGCCTGATTGAAATTCTGATAGCCATTGCTATTATGGCCATTCTGGTCAGCGTTCTGGCTCCTAATCTTCTGGGAGTGAGAGTGAGGGCCAGGGACGGGAGGAGGAAATCGGATCTTGCCGAAATCCAAAAGGCTTTGGAGCTTTATAGAATGGACCAGAATCCCCAAACATATCCCAATACCGGTTTTCTGGAATTCATTCCCTGCAATACCTGCTGGTCTTCCGAAGCGGATTGTACGGGAAATATTTATATGCGGAAAACTCCCTGCGATCCGGATGACGATTCCCCGTATATTTATTATCTTAATACAGACGACAACCTTATGTATGCTTTATCTGCCTGTCTGGAAAATCAGAGTGATCAGGATAAAGACACGGATCCCGTTACGGAATGTACTGATTTATCAAAAGAAAGTTATACTATAAGCGAACCGTGAGAAAAAAAATTCAAATAGGGTTTACGCTGATTGAACTTCTGGTGGTTATTTCAATCCTGGCCATTTTGATTACGCTGGGATTAACCTCTTTTGCATCAGCCCAGAAAAAAAGCCGGGATGCCAAAAGAAAAGCTGATTTAAGAGATTATAAAAATGCTTTAGAGCAGTATTATTCGGTGTGCGGAATGGTATATCCGACACCGGCATCCGATTCATATGAACCCATTATTTGCTGGTCACCGACAACCATCGGCATGTTGGATCCGTTGCCGAATGATCCCAGATCCGGCGATCCTTATTTTTGTCCGACACCGGTTACCGATAACTGTAATGAATTCGGATATGTTTTATGCGCCCAATTGGAGTCAGAATCCCCTTCCGAATATTGTGTTTACAGTTCACAGTAATATGAACAAATTTCATAAGCTTGAAAACCGCGGTTTTACCATGATTGAAATATTAGTTTCGGCAACAATTATTGCCGTCTTATCGACAATCGGTGTGACCGGATACCAGGCGGTGGCCCGGGGCGGCCGGGATGCCCTGAGAAAAAGCGATTTGGAACAGATAAGATCCGCATTGGAGATATATAAGTCAGAAAACAGTTCCTATCCGACGGCGACATCATGCGGTGTTGATAATTTATCTCCCGATTATATAAATCCTTACCCTGAAGATCCCAGAGGATATTCATACTGCTATATTCAATCTTCTCCCTTAACTTATGAACTTTGTGTCCATCTGGAAAACGGAGACCCAAGTGACAGTTATTGCGGAGTGACAGAAGCATGCAGCGGTGTCTGCAACTATTCGGTAGTTAATCCCTGATTATGAAAAGACGGCAAAAACTTCCTCTCGATAGCGGGTTTACCATTATTGAACTGTTGGTTTCCATTTCGGTTATCGGAATTCTGATCGGTTTATCATACGCAGGATACGCTGTTTTTACCCAAAGACAGAAGCTTATTTCCTCCGGACAAACGCTTAAAAATATATTAAGGGATATTGAAAGCCGCAGTTACAACGGGGAAGTTGACTGCTCGGTTTGCAACTGTACTGATCCACTGGTGAATTCTCTGGACGGCTGGTTTGTCGACCTTACCGATAAAAGATTTTACGGAGTCTGCGGAGCTAACAGTTTTTCCGACATAGGGTTAGGGTTATCAGATGAAATAGTTATTGCGGCAAATAACAACCTGATTCAATTTGCCGGCGATCCGCCCCGGATAACAGACAATATTATTATTTGCCTGTCACTGGCGGGACTGCCGAACAGATTTTACCGCATTGAAATATCCAGGGGTGGCGATATTTCAGATTCGGCAGGATTAATTGCGTCATGCACACCGTAAAAGGCCAGACGATGATTGAAGTTATCGTGGCGTTAACGCTGATTATACTTTTTTTGTCGGGTGTTGTGGTGGTCGAGCTGTTTGCCATCAAAAACGCTGATTTTGCCCGGCATAAAAGCGTTTCCACCCAGTTAGCCAGGCAACAGATAGAAAGAGCCAGGGTTGTGAGGGATTCGACAGGTATCAGTTCCCTGGCTGTTTGCATGTCCGGCTGTTTTATCAACAGCCAGCTAACCCCAATTCCGGTTTCACCTACCGGTATTTACGGCCAATCTTTGACTTTGACAACGGCATCTTTAACCGACTGCCCGTTGCCGACAATTATACCGTTACCTATTTCCTATAAAGCCCGGGCTATAGTTGACTGGTCCCAGGGATTATCGGGCATTACACCGGCACCGCAGGTTGAAGTCTCATCATGCATAACCGATTGGAGATAATATGAAATTGAATAAAGGTTATTCCCTGATTGAACTTTTGGTAGTAATTACATTGATTTCCGTTTTGGGAACGCTGACGGCTGAAACATTTTTATTGGGAATAAGAGCTCAGGCTAAAAGCGAAGTAATGAAAGAAGTCAAGCAGAATGCCGATTATGTGGGACAGGTAATAGACAATATGGTCAGAAATTCAATCGACATTGAAGAAGCCCAGTGTAACAGCGATACCGGTCAGACGTTAACCATACAAAATCCCGACGGAAACTATACTACGTTTGATTGTACCGGTTCAGTTATGTCATCAATCAGCGGTATTTTTCCGGTTCCGACAGTTTCCTTAAATCTGTCAAGCACCAGGGTAGCCATAGAAGAATGCAATTTCCGTATAATATGTCCCACTCCTCCATTAAATCCCAAATACGTCTTTCTTAATTTCAAGGTTTCCCAAACAGGCAGCAGTTTGCCCAAGGAACAGCAGGCTTCGATTGAATATCAGACAACAGTGTCTTTAAGGAATTACCAGTAGCTTAAGTTTTTAAACTATAAATAAAACTGCTGATTGAGATAACCCCAGTAAATAAGAAGAGACAAAATAATAAAATAGACAGTCTGAATCAATTCCTTCTTACCGGATGCGCTTTTTCTGAATAAATTGAATAAAACAAAAAAAGGAAGCGAGTAGCGGCTTTCTATCAACCATATCGGAATTAAAGATAAAAAAGTAAAAGGGTAAAGCCAATAATAATTTATGTTAATCAATTCAGTAAAAAACAGCGATAATAATGAGAAGATAACAGTTAATAAGTAAATCACTTTCCAAAAGCTGTTAGACATAAAAAATAAAATAATCCTGTTTCTGATATGTTCCGGATTTTGGTTCCAGGGATGATCGGAAGTAAAAGTGATGACAGCGACAAAGAGAAATAGGAACAAAGGGATGAGAAGCTTTTTATTTTTGAGTAAGAAAGGTTTGATGGCAGATATATTTTTCAGATTTAGGGGAAAGAAAAGAATAAAAAATAAAAATAACATCCAATAAAGATTTCCGGGTTTAATTATAAAATCAGGGTGCATTTTCTGAGTTAAAACCGCCACTCCCCTGTTGGTAACGACAAAAATTCCGAAAAAAATCAGGCCGAAAAAAAAATACCAGTTGTTCTTCATGAACTCAGGTAATTTGCGGAAATTTATTTTCAGACTGCCATTATTCAAATAAATCAGGAATAAGATAAACAGGTACCAGACGATATTCGTCTGTTTGGTGAGTACAGACAATGATGAGAAAATAAATGAGGTAAATTTTCTGCCGGTCAGCGCACAGTACAAAGCAAGCAGTATAAGAAGAACTGACAAATTTTCAGCGTATAGAAGAAAACGGTAGGGAAAAAGAATGGGAAGAAAGGCAAACTGTAAAGTTTTTAAGATAGAATGAGATGATTTCAACTTCATAGTAATTAAATAAAATAAGGTAATATTTAAAAATGTGAAGAAAAAATTGATTAATCTGAACTGATTCAGGGTTCGGAAACCGAAAAGGCGGGCAGTCCGAGCGATAAAGAAATGGAAAGAAGGGATAATTGATATCCCTTCAATGAGTTTATATTCACCTTTGAGAAATAGATTAATTTGGGCAAAATGAGTCGGTTCATCATCATAAAGCGGTATTTTATTGGCATAAATTAACAACAGGAAAAGCAATAAGAATATTATCGGAAGGAATATATATTTGTTAAACTTTTTCATTATTTTCAAAGATAAAAACAGTGGCAGTATCGAATTTTTTCATAAAAGCATTTTTTTTTCGGCTAAATTCATCGGTAAATAAAGTGAAACAGTCATTATTGACCTTAAAATCTGATGGATAGTCTTTGCAAATGAGGATAAGGTATTCTTTTTGAAGATTAAAGTTGTAATGTAATTCTCCCCTGTCATCGGTTGTTACCGGGACAGGCTTATTTTTAATTTTAGACAGCGCATACAGATATTCTATTACATAATAATTGGTTTTTTCGGAAGGAGTTGAGACGTACATGGAATAACTGTAATTCTTTACTTTTTTAATTATATATGCGGCAATTTGATGCGGCTTCTTAAATGGGAAATCCGCTTTGAAAATATAATTTTGAATAGCAGAGAGATTTAGCGAGATTACAACAAAAATTAAAATAAAAACCAGCGGAAGGAGGGTATATTTTCGCTTCCAACCGGGATAAGTCAAAATTCTGACAGCCAGGGCGGAAAACATGATCAGATAAAATATATATAGCGGGCTTAACCGGTGAAGGTAATAATTTTCAATATGAACTCCCGATAAAAGCAAAGCTGATATAAACGGCAGAAAAATAAACGGGAAAAATATTTTTCTTTTTTTTGACTTAAGGAAAAGAAACACGCTTAAGATAATCAACAGACTGCCGATTAAAATATTAGCAGAAAAATTATTGCCATCTGATATAAATCCCTGATTGATTAAAAAAAAGTTATAAGTTGATGATTTAATCAATTTCCCGGGATTGGCAAGCAGATTCATGCTTCCTGAATTAGATGTTATGGAGGCTAGTTCCCTGAAATTTGTTTTAATATGATATTGAATAACAGTTGTATGAAATATAACTGTTAATAATATTAAACCTGCCATCGTTATTAGTTTTTGATTCCTTCTGAATAATTTCAGATGTCGGATTAACAGATATAAATAAGCGGGTAAAACCAGATAAGTGGAAACATACATCAGCGAAATAAGAAAAAATATACCGGATAAAATAATTTTTGCGGCGGGAAATTTTACAGTTTGACCGGTCAGAAGTAGAAAAGCGGCCAGTAAAAAAAAGGGAACCAGATGAGGATCCATAATATTCCGGCTGTATTTAATCATTTCAAAAGATAAGGCAAACATTAATGATGCCAGGAGAGCGGATTTTGTTCCCAAAATGTTTTTAACAAACAGAAAAAGTACGAAAATTGAGGAAATGTTCAGAAGAGAAAAAATAAGGGTAACAATTAATTCATTGCGAAAAAAAAAGTAAATAAAAGTAACTAAATAGTGATAGAGAGGAGTCATGAAATTTATTCTGTCCGGTCCGTATCCCAGAAGCAGAATCCGGCGGGAATTAATTATTTTACCGGCTAAAATAAACGGTTGAACTTGATCAGTATCCAGGGAAAAAGTGTTGATGAATTTTGTCAAGCGAAGATAAATTCCTAAAGATAAAATCAGCCACAGAAAAATTAAAGACTTTTTTGTCATTTCTGAAAATCAGGAGGTGCCTTTTACTCTACTATTATAATGTTTCAGGGGGTTGTAAGATAGCTGATTTCCGTTTCCGGTAAAGCATTTCTTAAAGCGTCTATTTCGTCTTCCGGAATATTGTTGTTATCAAGATTCAGAATTTCAAGTTGGCTCATTGTGCTTAATAAATCGGGAACCGAAGTGAAATTATTATTGCTTAAATATAGATTGATCAGACTTTTAAGATCAGCCAGTTCAGGGGGCAATTGGCTTATTCCGTTTCCGCCTAAGTACAGGCCGGCAAGAGAAGTTAATGTACCGATTCCCGCAGGTACATTTTCAAGCTGATTGTTACTTAATTCAAGCATTTCCAGATTCTTTAAACCGGCGATTTCAGGAGGAATTGCCGTTAAACGGTTATAACTTAAATGCAATTCTTTCAGGTTAGATAAATCTACAATACTTACGGGGATGAGGGGAATTTCGTTGGTATTCAATTTAATAATATTAAGATTTGATAATGACAGGATGATTTCCGGAAATGCGGTTAAATTATTGTTTGAAAGGTTAAGATCCTTAAGAAAACTTAATTGGGCAATTTCATCCGGAATTGATTCTAGGAAATTATATTCCAAATTGAGAGTTTCCAAATTTTTCAGGGTATATACTTCCTGGGGAATTTCAGTCAGGCTCATTCTGGACAGATCCAAATTGCATATTTCCAAAGGCTTTTCCAGGGTTTCATCCAAAGTTTCATATGTGTAGATTGACGTATCGCTGCAGCTTTTTATTTCATCAGCCGGTTCGGTACCATTTAATTGACTTTCCGTACCGGTCAGATTAACCGCAGAATTGGAGCTGTTCTGGAAAAAAACATAGGAGACTCCGGCCAGAATCGAAAGAATTACAAAGATAATTGTCAGCATCCAATAGCTTTTATGAGAAGAAGCATCAGGCATTAAGTTAAATATAACATACCCCGTCTTGTTTCTGTCAAGATATTTGACAGATATTTGACATATAGTAATATAAATCAGGCAGAAATTTAAATGAGATTTTCTGTTAATAAGTTGTATCTTTCCCTTTTGAGTGCGGGAATTTATATCCTTTTATACTTATATATACTGCCGGATATTCTTATCCTTCGAAGCGACGATTTTGGGTATCTTCAAAGTTTTTTATCAAGTTTAAAACAAAACCGGCTGGTTACCAGTAATTTTTTGGAGCCGTATTCTTATTTTTCAACGATCGTTTCCATAGGTCTGTTTAAAATAACGGGTAATTTATACGTCTCAACATTCGGCAGCGTTGCTTTTTTTGCTTTGGTGAATTTTTATTTGATTCTTTATATGCTGATTTCCCGTTTTAATCTCAAAATAAGCATTCTGACAGCGCTATTTCTGTCAACATTTCCCGTTTATCTTAATATTTCCGCTGATATGACGGGAATTATGGCAACCTGGGCGCTTTTTCTGGCAGCGGTAATTTTATTTCAAAGAGGTAAGTATTTTTGGTATGCAATATTTACCATGTTGGCAATTTCCAACAGGCAATCTTCAATAGTTTTATTGGTTTTTCCATTATATGATCTTATAAAAATTTATATTTCCCGGAAAAGAATTGATTTGCAGTTCATTTATTTAATTTTTTTTATTACCGGCATGTCTTTTTTTATCTTTTTAAAATCACCACTTACCGCAGCAGCGCGGATTTCATATGAGTTAAATTTAAAATCTTTCGAAGTTTTATTCAGTCCTGCCAAATTATTCAGCATAATAACAGGCTTATTTTCCTTTATATTTATTTTTACGGCATTAATAACAGTTTTATCCCCTTATCAATTAAAACCAAATTTTCGAAATAATCTGAAGTTTTTCCACTTGCCTGTTGCAGCCGGCATTTTATTGCTGATCCAATTTTTGTTTTCAGGTGATTTTATAAGATTTCAGACGCCATTATTTAATGAAATGAAATACGGAACTATTTATCTGAAAATACTTTTTTTTCTATCGGTTTGGTTTTTTCCCTGGTCAAAGTTAAGAATTTCTTCTTTTGCCGTGACCGGATTATTTTACATTCTGATGATTTCTTTAAGAGTGATCTGGTATGACTATTATTTATGGGAAATTGTTATTTTGGGACTTTTTTATCTTTTGTCAAACAAAAATATTTTTCCCGCCGAAACCAAATCCCCGGGAAAAAAATTAAATTATATTATTCCGGTGACATTACTTTTATTTAATATAATTTACAGTATTTATTTTAAGATTTATCTTGATAAAAATGCTTTATCCCTTTTCGTTCATGAAAAGTTATTAAGGCAAAATAAAATAACTGTTACGGATATTTCCGACGCGCCTTTCGGATATATCGGCTGGAAGTTATTTAATTTAATATATAAAGACTATCCTGATCGTGAAACAACTTATTTTCTTTGTCAGGTCCGTCAGTCAGGGTATGACATTATTATTAAACCATTAGATACTTTACGGGATAGCCGGGATGACCGGATAGTTGATCAGGGATTTTACCGGATCGGACCGGAGTTTAAGAAATATTATGTCGTTAAAAATGACTTCCATAAAAATAAACGGGATAACTGCAACCAATATGAAGACAATCAAAAACTTAATCCGGATAAATATCCCAATATAATTTTTCCCTTAAACAACCGGGAATGGAGGGAGTTTTTGTCCAAATCTACCACTTAATATCATTTTTCCCGGGCGTCAATTTTATAGATTATGTCGTTTAAGATGTATTTCTTTTCCGTGTACCCTGATCTTTTGATTCGGGTTATATTATTAAATTCTTCAAAACAGCGGTCGTTTTGTCGGGAATAGTCGGAGTTGTTGTAGTCTTTACAGATAAGATAAAGCCAGCCTTTATTATAATCGGGACTGACTTTGATCCAGTTGCCGGCCTGATTATAATCGGCAAAGTTGATTCCTGATTGTTTTAACAGAGCATAGTAATAGGAAGTGGTGTCATAGCCGATCTTGTCTTTAGGAGTCATTACAAACAGGTTGAAGTTGATGATACCTTCAGATTTCAGAATATATTCGGCAACTTTGAAATATCCTTCATATCTTTTTTGGTATAAGGATAAGTTTCGCATCCTGTTACTTTCGGCCAGAGAATTGCTTATGAGATATTTTGACAGCGGAATCATGATTATAAAAAACACTAACAATCCGGTTAAACCTGATCTGCGGAATAAAAAGCGGTTTAGGAAAGTGACCGGATATGCCGAAATAATGAAAAACATGGGGTACAGGGAGGCCAGCCGGTGGACGTAAATTGCCTTGCCGTAAAAACCGGTTAATAAAAAACCGGCAGAAAACATAATCAGAATTACCGATATTTTTCTGTTCAAAGTTTTTATCCGTCTCAAATTTAATATCAAAAATACAAACGGTAGGATAAGATACGGAATCAGGTAAGTTAATGAATCTGTTTTGAAGACTGAATTTAAAAACAATTCCCCATGGGTAGCCAGTGAATTCAAAAAATGACCGGATTCAAGCCTGATAAAGTTTGAATCCTGATTAAAAAAACCGGATAAAAAATTGATAAAAGGAAAACCGTTTCGGCTTTCGAAAAAAATGACCGGAGAATAGAAAAGAAATAGAATAAGCAGGAATTGGAAAATACTTCTGATTTTTGATTTTCCGGCATTGATTTTAATTGAGCAGTAGATAAAAAGCGCCAGAAAGAAGGGA
>Ga0155334_109_pt1 | contig 14870 bp, 13 predicted proteins | sample RifCSPhighO2_02_FD_106302 | JGI IMG/M metagenome (GOLD analysis project Ga0155334, IMG submission 106302) | Candidatus Gottesmanbacteria bacterium RIFCSPHIGHO2_02_FULL_40_24 | reverse complement strand
ACCAGGAAAGGAACGGTGAAAAAGTCCGTGTATCCCAGTCCCTGGGCATTGAGGATAAATGACAGGGTTAAAAGATAAGCCAATATTAAATCCAGAACGGAAATTTTCCGGCCACCGGCAGGAAAATTCTTCAAAAAGAGAAAAATTATGGCCGGACTTATTATATAAAAAAACAGAATCGATAATTTAACGGTAAGCAAAGCGCCTAAAATATCAACCGGTAAAACTGAGGCAAAAAAGTATGTAATCAGAAAATGGCCGGGAGGATAGGTTACCGGATAAAAAACCGGGCAATCGTAATTTAAGCAGCCGGGAATCATCTTATCCGGTTTTGAGGAGATAATTTTACCGGTTAATGTCTGCCAATTGATAACGTCTCCGGTACCTTTTGAAGGAAGAAGCAGAAAATTTACGGCTAAAAGAAGAAAAATAACCAGGATTTTTATTTTTTTCACAGTCGAATTTTGTTTTAGAGCGCTGCCTTGACAGACCGGAATACGGTGCGGAAATAATTAATTTTATTTGTTGCCCTGATTTTATTTTCCCGGGAAGTGTTAAAGGAATTGAAAATCTGCCAAAATATCAGCCTGAACAGCGACCCGGTCAAAAATACAAGAAGCGAAATACGGGTAGATAGCCGGTGGTGATGCTTATAAAGATACTTTTTCAAACTGTTGTAATAAAGCTTTCCATCGGTTTCACCGCCGGTTGAGGCATGCATCAAGTGGGTGACCCTCATGGCCGGATTGTAAATAATTTCAAATCCCTTTTCCTTTAATCTTTTACAGAAATCAACATCTTCAAAATAAAGAAAAAAACGGCTGTCAAAACCTCCTGTTTGGTGAAAGGCATCCCTTTTAAAAAGCCACCATATAGCGGCAACAGCATCAACCTGCCGGGGAGTTTCATAAAGTTTTGAGTCAGACAGGGGACTTGTAAAAAGCCGGGGAAAAAGTTTATAAAGGTAAAAATGTTCAAGGGTGAGCTGAATAAGTGACGGATACGGCAGTATCGAATACTGCAGTTTTCCCTTTTGGTCAGAAACCCGGGGACCGATTAAAGCGGTCCGGTTGTCAATTTTGTGCGGAATCAGTTTTTTAAGGCAGTCCTTTTGAGTGGTAACATCGGGGGATACCAATATACACCAGGATTTGTTGGCAAAATTTATGGCTTTATTTACTGATGGTCCAAATCCTAAATTAGTTTTATTTATAATAAGTCTCACCGGAAAATGAAGATAATTTATTTTTTCAATTTTAATACCGTTTCCGATAATGATAAAATTCAATCGCCGGCCGGCAAAACGGGCTGCAGTTTCCAGACTGGTCAGACAGTTTTTTAAATAGGGTTTATCCTTAACCGTTACTGCAGTGATTACAGATAAATCAATCGGGCTGTCCATATTTAATTTATATTTTACCGCATTTATTAAATGAGGATTTTGTATATCAATAAAAATTTCCGATTAGTCGGCGGAGTAGAACGCTATTTTTTTGATCTGGCCAATCTTATGAAGGAAAAAGGACATAAAGTCTCTTTTTTCTCCATGACCGAAGACCACAATATCAGTTCAGCCCGGAATAAATATTTTCTACGTCCGGTAAGTTTTGATGATAAAACCGTTCCGGGAAGAATAAGATATATGAGCCGGATTTTTTATTCCCCGGAAGCCCGGAAAAAAATTACATTAATTCTTCAAAAATTCAGCCCGGATATAGTCCATATTCATGATATTTATCATCAAATTTCACCATCTGTTCTATTGGAAATTGCCAAAAGAAACATACCGATGGTGCAGACTTTGGGAAATTACCACCTGATTTCACCCAACTACAATATGTATCATGACGGAGCGGTTTGTGAAATCACCAGACGGAATAAATATTATAATGCTTTTTTTCACCGCTGCGTGAAAAATTCATATATGGCCAGTTTTATCGAAGTCGCGGAAAAATATTTTCATAACGCGTTCGGATGGGAGAAAAATCTCATATCGAAATTTATCGTTCCCAGCCAGTTTTTAAGAAATAAGCTGATGGATTACGGGATTGACCCGGAGAAGATCATAACAATCCCCCACTTTGTCACAAAAACAAAAGGTATAAAAAAAAGACCGGGATCATATATTTTATATTTCGGAAGATTAACTGAAGAAAAGGGACTGCTTTTTCTTATTAATGTAATGGAAAAGCTTCCCGGTATACAACTGAAAATAACCGGCCGGGGACCTTTAAGGGAAGAACTGGAAAAGATGGTAAGAAAAAATAGAATTAAAAACGTTATTTTTACCGGATTTAAGCAAGGACGGAATTTAACCGATATAATTTCAGGCAGCCGGTTTACCATTTTGCCGTCATTGTGGTACGAAGTTTTCGGTTTATCCATATTGGAGTCGTTTGCCTGCAACAAAACAGTTTTGGCCTCCAAAACCGGAGGAATTCCGGAAGTCGTTAAGGACGGATACAACGGATTGCTTTTTGATCCGGGTAATATGGAAGAATGTAAAGACAAAATATTAAAATTATGGCATAACGTTAAATTACGTGAGAGATTGGAGGAAAACGCACTTCGTGACGCACGGATGAGATTTTCCGAAGATAAGCATTACGGGATAATGATTAAACTTTATCAGGAAGTAATAAAAAGGCAGACATACTGAAATTGTCAGATATCCAGTGCTATTCCGGGAAACATTTGCCTGATTTTTTCGGTTTCTTCTTCTGAAATATTATTGCCGGAAAGTTTAATTTCGACGAGATTTGACAGATTTTTCAATGCGTCGGGAACTGCGGTTAATCTGTTGTTCTGCAGGTGGAGGATTTTCAGATTTTTCAGATTGCCAAGTTCAGAAGGAAGCACATTAATTAAATTATCGTTGAGGAAAAGATCCGTTAACTCTTTTAGTTTTCCCAATTCTTCGGGAACTGCCCCAAGACGGTTATTTCCGGCATTTAACTCATTAAGTTTTTTAAGATCACCGATTCCGGCCGGTAATGATTCCAGCCGGTTGCCGTTTAACGCCAAGGTATTCAGGCGGTTTAGATTTTCTATATTTGAAGGAATTTCCGTTAAGTTGTTCCGGCCGGCATCAAGCGATTCCAATTTTTTTAAGGAGAAGACAATTTGGGGAAATATGCCAAAATTGTTTTTACCCAAATCCAGTAATGTCAATTTATCCAGATCATTTAAATTTTCAGGCAGACCGGAAAGGCTGTTGTCGTGAAGGTAGAGAGATTCAAGATTTTTTAATAAGAAAATATCCTGCGGGACCTCCGCCAGACCGGTTCCGCCCAAATTCAGACTGCAGACGCTTTCCGGATCGGTTAAGGCTTCCTCAATTGAGACATAAGGGGTGTTATCTGAGCACTTTTGGAGAAAAGCAGTATTAATACCGGTGAAATTTTCTGAAGGAATTCCCTGTCCATTAAACCCTTTGGAGTTTGCAAAAACATAAATGATACCGGCGATAATTGATAGTATAATAAAAGCAAAAGTCAGAATAAAATACCCGGTGTTTTGTGAGGAACGGTCTGTCATTTTGAATTTTATATTTATTTTATACTATCAATTATCTCCCTGCTGTCAATAATTATGTGCGGAATTGCCGGAAAACTATTATTCAGCCAAAAATTAAATAAGAAAACGGAGGTCCCAGTTATTGAGAAAATCCGTGAAGTGTTAAAGCACCGCGGACCCGATCACCAGGGATATAAAATATACCAAAACGGCTGGTTTCTGGCCGACAGGTTATCAATAATTGATATTACAAGCGCTGCCAATCAGCCGGTAATAAGCGAGGACGGTAAAATTTGTCTTGTTTTTAACGGAGAAATATACAACTTCAGGGAGCTTAAAAGCATATACCTGAAAAAATACTCTTTTAAGTCTGACTCTGATGCGGAAGTACTTCTCAGGCTTTACCAGGAAAAAGATACCGGCTGTTTATCCTATTTAAGAGGTATGTTTGCGTTTGCCATTTGGGACGAACGGAAGAAAAGATTATTTCTTGCCCGTGACCGGATAGGGAAAAAACCCATTAAATACTATTTTGATAATAATTGCTTCATATTTGCCTCGGAATTAAAAGCAATACTCAGTCTTCCTGAAGTTAAGAAAGAGCCGGACTGGCAGGCAATTGGCGGCTATTTGAAATCAGGTTATGTAAGGTCTCCTTTAACCGGTTTTAAAGGCATATACAAGCTTCCTCCGGCTTCGTATATGACTGTAACTGATAGCGGGAAAATTAGGACGGAAAGCTATTGGAAGTTGGATTTTAATTCAAAACTGGACTTGCCGGAGGAAAATTGGCAGCAGCTTTTGGAAAATAAATTAAGAGAGTCTGTCAGGATAAGGTTGAAAAGTGATGTGCCTTTAGGGGTTCATCTGTCGGGGGGAATAGATTCAAGTATAATAACCGCTTTGGCAAGTGAAGAATCTTCCGGAAATATTAAAACTTTTACGGTCGGATTTGATGAGAAAGATTATGATGAAATGCAATATGCCCGGAAAATTACCGCACTGTATAAAACAGAACACAGCGAAATTAAAGTTCAGCCCAATATTGAAGAAATCTGGCCGAAAATGATGTACCAGTTTGAGGAACCATTTGCCGATCCGTCCATGATTCCGACCTGGTATCTGATGTCGGCGACAAAAGGCCATGTCAAGGTTGTTTTAAACGGTGACGGAGGGGATGAAAATTTTGCCGGTTATCCCCGCTATCGGCTGATGAAATACGCCAATTTTTTACAAAAACTGCCTTATCCGCTTGTTATATCCCGGTTACTGCGGAATTTGTATTCATTGGGGAAAATAAAAGATTTTGACAGATTAGCCAAATATCTTCCCCTTTTGAAATTGAATGATAACAGGCTTTATGAGGAAATTACTTCGATTTTAAATACACGGGACAGAAAAGTACTATTGACCGCAAGTTTAATTAAAAAAATAAAAGCGGAAAATGATATTTCCGGACAATTGGAGATTTTATTAAACGGGAGATACAGGGACGATGCGGAAAAATTCATATTGCAAGATATTCATTTTTATCTGCCTGATAATCTAATGGCAAAAACTGATTTGGCTTCGATGGCTTTTTCTTTGGAAACCCGCAGTCCGTTTCTTGATCATGAGTTTATGGAACTGACGGCGAAAATGCCTTCAGGACTGAAACTGAAAGGATTTCAGACAAAGTATATACTGAAAAAGATGGCATTGAAATATTTGCCGGGAAAAACGGTTTACCGGCGTAAAAAGGGATTTCTACCTCCGATTGAGCATTGGTTGAGAAGGGATTTGGGCAACTATTTGAAAAGTGAATTATTTTCCCGGAACTTTTTGAATCTTGATTTAGTTAATCCGCTTGAATTAGAGCGCTATTTGAAGGAACATCAAGCCGGGCTGGCCGATCATTCCTATATTTTATGGCTGATTTTTTGCCTTCGGGGTTGGTTTAAGGTCTGGTATAATACCTAATTGAACCGGTAATGTCTGAACTTAATTTTACGTATCCCGTAAGAATATTAAAAAACCTTTACAGGGATTTTTTAAAATCCATCGGATTGAAGGAAAGCCGGAAACTGAAATATTTTATTTGGGGTCTGGTTTTTTTTTATTCGGCGCTTCTGTTTACAAAAAGTAAACCGTTATACTTCCTTTCTTATATTTTTACCGGGCTAATTTTTTATAGAGGAGGAATAGGTTTGGTGGGGACAATTATATATTTATTGTCACTTTCCGTTTTTTTCGATGTAGGGATTGCCGGCCGGTGGTTTATTCTGGAACCGGAACATATTAATTTAGGTTCAGGCTGGTGGTTTTCCGCCATGACGGGATTGTCTTTATTTCTTGTTTTTCTGACATTTTTCAAAAAGGGAGAAAAGGCACAGCCTACCGAAAGAGTCCGGAGCCCGGATATTTTCATTCTTTTATTTTTAACCTGGAACGGATTGTCATTTATATCAAATATGAATGTAAATTCTTTTTTCGGTATGATTCAGCTTACAGAGTACACAGTTATTTTTATATTGTTGAGGCTTCATTTGACGGGAAATAAAATTAAGTATTTGGCATTATTAATCATATCCATGGTATTTTTCCAATCGGCGATATCCATCGGTCAATACATATTAAAAAGACCTGTCGGGCTCATTGTTGAACCGCTAATCCAGGAAAGCGTTCAAACCCTGTCGATTATTGAAGGGGCAGAGCTTTACAGGGTTACCGGATCATTCGGACATCCCAATATGCTGGCAGCATTTTTAATTGCCGCCAGTCCTTTTATTTTCGCTTTAAATATTTCTTCAGTCCTGTTTATTTTGTTCAATATTATTATTTTTCTGATAATATTTCTGACTTATTCCAGAATTTCATGGCTTTTTTTTGCAGTCCAGTATTTTTTGATTATCCAAAAAAAAAGAATTTCCGGTATTCTGAATTCGAGAAATCTGTATAGAACTTTATTTTTAACTCCGGTTATAGTGATTTTGTCGGTTTTAATTGTCCTGCCGTATTTTCTGGTAAGAATCAAGACAACCGGTTCTTCACTGATGGAGTTTGGTTCATTAGGCTTAAGGGTAAAACTGACCCAGGAAGCCCTGAATTTAATTAGAAAAGAACCTTTATTCGGAGTCGGTTTAAACAGATCGCTTGAGTATTATGCTTTAAAACCTTCAACCAATTTATTTACCGGAGCGGATCCCGGTCCTTTTTATAAAATTCATAATACTTTTTTGGAAATTGCTGCCGAAAGCGGTCTGCCCGGATTATTATTTTTTATTTTTTTCCTCATCTCCGTTTTTTTGTCGGTAAAATATCGGGATTATAACAGGTATATTATTTTTTCTTCACTTCTGGGACTGGCCGGTTTGGTTACCGTTTCGTATGTAAATCCTTTTTTCCATACACCGCTTTTGAGAATGATGCTTTTACTTACTGCCGTAATTCTTGCCTGAAGGAAATAGTTTTTCTATAATTGCTGATAAAATTAATCCGATTATGAATATAAGAAATTATTTTAAATTTTCCGGAATAAAATTACGCCTCAGGCACTTTATGCTTTTAACAGCGGGAATCTTATTGGTAGTTTTTTCGTTTTTTGCATACGGTCAAAAGCAGAGGAAAGAACAATTATTTGCCACTGCAGTTATGGGCGCCGGTGAAGATATTTTTATCGCAGTTCCCTATTGGGTGGCAAATTCCATAAACACGGGAGACCATGAAGTTTCACCTTTCGGAACCGTCAATGCGGAGGTTATCGATAAGGAATCCTATGAAGGAGGCAGCCACGGCAAGCATGTCATTTTACAACTGAAGCTGACTGTTTTAGAAGACTCCGGCGGTAAATATTATTATAAGAATCAACCTTTGGAAATTGATAAATGGCTGAATTTGAGATTAGGCAGCATTGATGAAAAAGTCTATATTACTTATCTGGGGAAAACTAAGCCGGATAACAGCAGAAAGATATTCCGGGTGACCGTTAAGAAAAACAGTGAAGAGCCTTTTATAACCGATAATTTAAAAATAGGTGACGAAATGCTCAACAATAAGGGTGACGTGATGGCCAAAATTGTAAATAAAGTAACCTACCCTGCCGAAGTCAGATCATTTACTGATTCGGGTATTCTTCAAATATCCACGGACAGTACCCGCCGGGATATTCTTCTGACTGTAGATGTTTCAGCCAAAAGAAGCGAAAATATATATTACTTCGGGGAATTAAAGAAATTGCGTGTCGGAGAAAAGTTGAATTTATTTTTTAATAAAGCTACTTTGTGGGATGGGATTATCACTTCAGTTGAGGAGACTGAGAAGCAGAAAACACTTCAGGGTTGAAGTATGCGATTAACTTAAGATATATTCCGCTTTCCGTTTTCCAGTTAAAGGTTTTAAAATATTTTTTGGCTGTATTGGCGAGATTATTTGCCAGGTTTTTATCATTGTAAAGCTTGGTTACTGCGGATATAAATTCTCCGGAGGAATTTTCATTCAAAAAATGAAGGGATCCCGGCGGAAATATTCCGGACAGGGCTTTTGTTTTAGTGGCAATGACGGGTTTTTCCATAAAGACAAATTCCAGAAGTTTTACCGGGACGATATTTTCGGTAAAAATATCTTTTTTCAGAAGTATAATACCGATATCGCTGTTTTTTATTTCCCGGGCAATCCCTTCGACCGGCAAGGGCGGCAATATTCTGACATGATAATCAAGATTTAAATCCGAAATCAATTTTTTGAGCTTACGGTAATAATTTCCTTCCGTTTTAATTTTGGGAATTATATTAAATTTGAGTTCGGGTATTTTTAAGATCAGTTTGGGGATTGCCTCAATAGCGGGAAAAAGTTCATAGCGCTCTTCAATAGTTCCCATATACATCAGGATAAAATTATCTTCTTGAACGGATTTTTTTTCCGGTATAAATATCTTTTCATCAGGGAAATTTTGGATGACTGATATTTTTTTCCGAATTCCCGGATATCTTTTTATGAAGATTTTTTTAAAATTAAAGTTGGCCGTAATAACAATATCGGCGAAATTTAAAGCAAATTTTTCCGAAAACCTGATCAAATTTAAGATAAAATCACTATTGTTCACTTTATATTTGGATAAATACAATTCAGGCATCGGATCATGCATGTCCAGAATTATTTTTGATCCGGTCAATTTCGGGAAAGCAGCCGTAAAAACCAGAAAGTCCGGCATATTGTGAACATGAATTATTTGATATTTGATATTAATAGACCGGACGGCTAAATTAATCAGGGCGAAGAAAAAAAACAGAAGATATTCAATCAGATACCAGATTTTGTTGTAGCGCCTGCGTTCAACCGGATAAAAAACTAACCTGATATTTTTTGACCGCGGATTATAGTTTTCTTTTAAGCAGATTATATCAACCGAATGCTTATTTTCCGCCAAAATTTCAGCATATTTTCTTACCCTGGCATCTCTGGAATAGTGGGAATAGACTACCATGGCGATATTCATAATTAAGTGTTATTATAACAAAGGCATCTTAGAGGAATCACAAATTTTTTTCAGATTAACTAAGCAAAAGACACTTTGGATTAATTAATACCCAAGAAGTAGTTGACTGAGTCAATTAATATTATTATTCTATATTAAAGATGCCGAAATTGCTCAAGGTTTTATTTTTTATTCTTTTATTGGTAACCGCCGGTGAAGTAGGTTATTATATCCTCCTTCAGAATAGTAAGTTGGGCATATTAAATCCGCAGAATAATAATATAAAAACGACTCCGTTTCCTACAAAATCTGATAGAAATCTCATCAAATATAGCGGAGTTGAATTTCTCGAACAATATCTTATTCCGGAACTCAATGCATCCCGTAATTTAAAAGAAATTAAATATTCTCTTATCAAAGAAGAAACGGGTAATGCCGGTTTGATAAATGTTGATGAAACCACTGGACTACTGGAAATCCGGCTGGATGATGCAGAGGGTAAAGAGATAATAACTTACCACACAAAACCGGGTGAAATTGCCAGGCAAAAATTCATGAAAATTCAAGGAAATGAGAAATTAACAATAAATTATTCAGATATTAAAGTAGGTGATAAATTAACCATTATTTCACATTACGAATTGAATGATTTGAATGAAAGTTTCAAGGAATTTATTAAATATGAGTAAGATTAAGCGGAGACCTTTAATTTCTTTTTGGAAATATAAGATCCCGAAAATTAATGTTAAAAAAATAGAATTCGTATTGTTATTCAACCCGCTGGACATATCCGAACATAATTATTTAGCTGCCTGTAATCCTCCGGAATGTCCATGTCCACCGGCATCACCCCCTTATACCTGTGTATCTCAATGTTGTCTTTGACGATTGGAAGCAGTTTCAACCCGATTAAAAAGGTCAAGTAAATCCTTTTTATTTTTGGAAAATTTCAGATAGTAGAACTCGGAAAAATCGGAAATTAAATCCAATGCGTGCCGGAATTGTTCTTTTTTAGAGTGGTAGTCTACATATAGCTGCCGGGTAAGCAGTTTTATTGCTTGTGACTTGTTATTTATTCTTTTTAAACTACATTCTTTTGATTTTTGGAGAATAAAAATTTTCTGCAACCGGAATTTTTTGTTACCTTTTTCAATATTTTCGTTTTTTTCAATAAATGGAGATTGATAAAGATAGTATCCGGTAGCCGCTTTTCTAATAATAACCGTATCGTCGGCTATTGCATGATATTTTTCCTGCAGCAGATTTATTATACTTGATTTACCGGCACCCGATTTTCCGCAAAAAATATAGGCATAGTTATTTAGTTCTACCGCTGATCCGTGCATAATAAACCCCCTGCCGGCAGCCAATAGTTTTTGAATAATTCTGATAAGAATATATGAAAAATGGGTTAAACTGATGTGGTGAAATGAATGAATTTTATCGGAAAATTCCCTGTACATATATAAGTAATTCAATAATTCCCCATTTTTGAGTTTCTGGTAAATTTGGGGGCCTTGAGCATGAATATCTATTTCAAAATCGGGTAAAGTAGTTTGATTTGAACCGGTGACACCCGAAAAGTAATTTTCAATTATTCTGCGAATATTGTAGATTGATTCCGGTACAATGATATCTTCATCAAATAGGTTCACTTTTATAGAGAATCCGGCAATTTTAAGATAAATGCTTTCAGGATCTTTATTTTTCACAAAACAGGGTCATTATATAGTAAAATCCGGTTGTTTTGAATTTTTTTCACTTTTATGAAGTAATTAAAGAAAGAATAACGTTATAGAATGAGATCAATTATTAAAATTTTTAAAAATAGCAAATCGTTTAGGATCAAGTCGCAAGGTTTGAGCATGATACCCGTTTTATGGCCGGGAGATTTGATTTATTTTTCCAAAAAAAAAACCGAAAATCTAAAAGAGAATGATCTTATTTTAGCGTTTAAAAATGAAAAATTATTTGCCCACAGGGTTATTTACAGGACAGCCGGTTATCTCATTACCAAAGGCGATAATAATATTTTATGTGACGGGCGGATATATCCCCGGCAAGTAATCGGTACGGTTACAAAATTAAATAGAGGTAACCAGCATATTGATTTGGAGAATTTTTATCTTATTCAATCGACGGCCTATTTTTCAGAAATAAATAAAATCAACGCGTGTTTAAATTCAGGTAAGGTGAATTTTATTTTTCTAAAAGGATTACCAATTCATCTATATTATGAAAAGAATCATCCCAGAAGAATATATGCCGATTGCGATGTTTTAATAGATAAAGATCAGTCTGTTCTGGTGGATAAAATTCTTTTAAGTGAGGGATTTATAAAACACGAAACTCACTACTCCCCAATCCACAAATATTTAAAGAATAAAAAAACGGAAATCACTTATTCCAAAAAATCGAACCGGATAAGAATTGTTTTTGACATACATTACGAAGCTAATTTTTTAATGAACCAGTTGGGATCTCTAAGTTTATTATATTCACAGAAAAATATAAACAAACTGACTTCATTATTTTTGCAAGAAAAAAGAATTATAAAAATCTCCGGCGGTAATTTTCCGGTTTTGTCCGCTGATAATCTGGTAATTTATCTGCTGCTTCATTATTTTCATCATAACTTCAGGGGAGTATTCCGTTTATCATTTATTGATAAGGTTATCAGGAAGGATAAAAAGATAGATTGGAAGGAAATGGCTGAAAAAATTGAGGAATACAAATTAAACAATTTTATGTATCCCGGATTATTACTGCTGAAAAAATATTTTTTGACTCCTGTTGATGGAAATATCATGTCCGGATTAAAACCGGGAAGACGCGAATCCGCATTTATTCAACATAAAGCATTGAAAGAAAATATTTTTAACGATGAGGAGAGGATTTCTGCAGGTATTAACAGGTTTAAATATATTTTCATTTTATCTTCCGAACCATTAATTAAAAAATTTTTGGTATTTTTTCAACCGGCTGTTTTATATTCAGCCTTTTGGGTTTTAATCAGACTTCTTTTGAAAAAGAAAATTAAGAATTATCATAAAAAGTAAATAAATTATTCAGGCTGTTTTAATAATCTTTTTACGTTGAAGGTCTGATACTAGATTCCTAATATCTTTATCTGCCTGTTTTTTATTAAGACCATATTTTTTTACGAGAAAATCAGATATCTGATTAATATCCCAGCCGTATACCAGTTTTTTGTAAATTAGAGTGGCCGTTTCATTTAAGGTGAATAAGAGTGATTTTTCACCGTCAAAAATAACGGTTTTTCCTCCTAATTTCCGGCTGATAAATCCTTTATTGACGGTAATTTTCATTCTAAATACAAAAATATCTGTAGAATCGGAAGTCATTTTAACATAAAATCTTCCTAAGGTATGAGATTTAACGATCTTTGGCTTATTCTCCTTTTTTTTATTCCTGTTATAGAATCTTTCAGCCGGCAATGGGGTCTTTTTTTTCTGTTTTCAGGAGTATTTTTATTTACATATCCTTTTCTGTGGCGCGGTAAGATCCGGCTGGATATATTGGATTTCCTGTTTCTTGTATTTATTATTCTGGCTTTGTTTTCAGGTTTGTTTTCCATATCGCAATCCCGAAGTTTTATTGAGCTTGGTAGATATGTTGCTTATCTTCTGTTGTTTATCACGATCAGGGAAAAAGATGAATTAAGAAGAAGGCTGTCAGGCTATATAACTGCTTCAATAATTTTAAACGCCTTTTTATTATCCTTTGTTTATAGCGTTTATCTGATATTGGGAAAATTTTTACCTCCCGTGACTTCCGGGATGAACCTGTTTTTTCCGGTTTTCGGACATAACAAGATGACAGTGATTCTAATAATGGCCATTCCCCTTCTTATCGAGCTTATTTTTTATACTCCGCTTCGGCGAAAGAAAATCTTTTTCATATTGCTTCTGATAATTTTTTCTATTTTACTTATTATATCTTTAAGCCGGGGTGCCGTCTGGTCTTTGGCCGTTTCTTTGGGGATTTATTTTCTTCTGGTCCGGAGGTCCCATTCCGGAATTGCCAAAATACTGACTGTTTATATTACGGCTGCGGTTGCTTTATTTCTAACGATATTTATTTTTTCCAATTTTATAATTCCGGGGAAGAAGGGAGCTGCCCTTTATTCGGGAATATATAAGCCGGCCGTCAATGAAAAAAGAGGCGCTTATTGGCAGCAGGCTGTTAAGGGATTTACTCTCTCACCGGTTATAGGCTCCGGATTGGACACTTTCCGTTATATTTCCAAAAAATACCAGACTCAGACTGCCAGCTGGTCGTGGTATACCCATAATCATTTTCTGCAGCTTTTTGCGGAACTCGGTTTTTTCGGAGGATTTATTTTCCTTATTTTTATTATTTCCATGTTTTTTGCATCTTATAGGACAATTAACAAAATTAAGACTATTGATCCGGTAAACCGGGGTCTTTTAATAGCGCTGACGGCTTCGGCAATCCACTCCCTGATTGACTTTGATTGGCAATTTGTATCAGTTCTTTTTTTTGTTTTTGCCGGATTCGCATCGGTTTTACCCAAAGAAGAAGAAAGTGCTTACGTTAATCCGAGATTGATTTATCTGACGGCCGCTGTAATAATCGGATTTAATTTAATTATAACCCGAGATAGCGATAAAGTTTTAACGGAAGCCGATAAATTGGCTAGAAACGGGCAGTATGAAAAAGCGGAAATAAAGCTGATAAGAGCTGTCAATCTGGATGAAGGATATAATGAGCTGCATAAGAAATTGGCTTCATATTACGTCCAAAGTGGAAATTATCCGGCAGCCCATTACTGGTATTACCGGTCAATATCGGCAAATCCGCTTGATTCAGGTGAAGAAATTAAGACCGATTATCTGCTATATCTTCAGGAAGCCGGAGAGGCGTTAGTATCAGGTCAAAAGGAGACAGTATCAGAGATAATTTCAAAAGGGGAAAGGTATTACCCGGTTTTTCATGAAAAATACGGGAAAGAAACGCCGGGTAAAAACGATTTGGATTATTATGTAAAGATAATGAAACGGTTAGTTTCTGAAAATCATTTAAGGAGTTGGGAATTAAAAAAATATTTCGGTAATTTGCGATAATATATTTATTGACAAGCAGAGTGTATCTGATATTCTAAATATATGCTGACTAAAAAGGCATTGTTTTTGCATGCTGTGGTCGCGGTTTTGGTCATTTTAATTTTATCGGCAGTAAAGTCAGCCTGGAACAGATTCAGTTTACCGGTATTTGCCCAATATCCGACAGCTACCCCGACCAGAACACCGACAAGAACAACAACTCCGACCAGAACTCCGACAGCGACCCCGACTCCAACCGGATGGATAGTTTTTGCTGTTCCGGATGATGCACATGTAGATGAAGGTCATAAAACTAATAATTACGGCAATGCCGTCAGTTTAAGGGCAAGACTTGATCCTCCCGCAAGTTATAATATTTATCTTAAATTCATAGTTACAGGAATAGTTCGTTCAGTCCAATCGGCATTTGTCAGGTTGTATGTTAATGACTATAGTCCGGATGCAGGTACAATTTATAGCGTTTCAAATAATTATAACGGCACAACAACTGCCTGGACTGAAGGAGGAATAACATGGAATAATGCTCCGGTTATTACCGGAACTCCCCTTTCATCAGGCGGATTAGCCAGCGCGGATACGTGGATTGACTTTGACGTGACGGAGGCGATAACAGAAAACGGCACATACAGCTTCGGTATAAAATCAAATTCCACAAACAGTGTATTTTATAATTCATCTGAGGCGGTTATTAATCATCCGGAGCTGGTTATTATTGAAGTTCCGGCACCAACTTCAACTCCGACCAGGACTCCGACAGCAACCAATACACCAACACCCTCATTGTCGCCTACCCC
>Ga0155334_132_pt1 | contig 21690 bp, 19 predicted proteins | sample RifCSPhighO2_02_FD_106302 | JGI IMG/M metagenome (GOLD analysis project Ga0155334, IMG submission 106302) | Candidatus Gottesmanbacteria bacterium RIFCSPHIGHO2_02_FULL_40_24 | reverse complement strand
TGTACCCCGTGCCGGATTGTCGTTAATAACGACACTCACCAGCAGTAAGACTCTCCTGCTTTTGCGGGATCGTTAACTGCTGGATTGCAAACCGGCAAGCCGGTCCAGAATCGACCGAAGTAAAAAACAACCCACCGATTTCTCGATGGGTTGAATGAAAAAATATTCAGCTTTCTGTACTATAAACAATTACAGGATTACCGTAAAATTAGTAAGCTGAAATGTTGCTGGATCAGTACTATCTATTGCAACTCCGCTTGCATATCTGCTTGCTATGCCGAAGCTAAGGTCTCCAACCTTCACATTCCTCTTTGCATTGTCAAATCCGTCGGATGGTGATACTACTGGATCCGCAGTTGGGTCCGGGATGAGCAGTTGTATCTGACGCACTTTGACCACAGAGATTGGTCAATTCCGTTCGATTTGTTAGATCTCCTGTTAATATTCCACCTGACACTGCATTAAGGTCGAGACTTGCAGTATTCCACCAATAGTGAATAGGGGACGGTTCTCTTTTAGCTGAATAGGGGACGGTTCTCTTTTAGGCATACTTTTAGTAAAAGTAATCTCTGATAGACAATGTTCGAATCTATTATTTATTTCTCATCCCTCTTTCCTATTCGATAAAATTAATTATGATTTGTGTTCCCGACCTTATCTATATTTTTTCACCAATCACATCACTCCCCGCTCCCCGGCTCGACTATTTTCCAATAGGAATCCTTTCGGACGACTTTGCCTTTCTGAAACTCCCAAAGATCACAGCCCCGTACTTCTAGTTTTAGCCCTGAAGTTGTAGTTCCAGTAAGCGTCCATACTGATAAACCCATATCCTTATCTGCTGACACCCAATGCCGATCGTCTCCGTAGTGAACGTCAGGAATACCCTCTAATCGACTGGCAAGAGCTTTTCGCACCAAGTCTTTGCCTACGAAGCGTTGTCCCCAAGGTTCAGGACCCTTTGGAAAATCAAAGGAGCAGTTATCAGAGAAGAATTCCATAATCGCATCGAGATCATGATTATTGAATGCTTCAAGGATTTGCTTTAAAGTCCCGACTGTTACAGAGTCTCTCTCTTTATTTCCCGTATCTGACATCATCTGATTTTAACAGATTATCCTCCGAGCTGCGGATAGTATTTATAACTTATAATTAAGCTTGTCAGATAGTCTTATTTAATTATATGTACCCCGTGCCGGATAGTCGTTAAAAACGACACTCACCAGCAGTAAGACTCTCCCGCTTAGCGGGATCGTTAACTGCTGGATTGCGAACCGGCAAGCCGGTCCAGAATCGACCGAAGTAAAAAACAAAAAATCCGGCTAAATGCCGGATCTTTTTTGTTTGTACCCCGTGCCGGATTCGAACCGGCGATTCCATGCCTGAAAAGCATGTGTCCTAGGCCGCTAGACGAACGGGGCTAAAATGCTGATATATATTATCACGAAAATCAGTTTTTTCTTAATTTACTGCGGGGTCTTATAGAAGACTGATATTCTATTTTTTGCCTGAGACTTTTAAGCATTTGTCTGGCTTCTTCCTGGCCGCCTAACCCAAATGATAATCCGATTGCCAAAGCCAGCATGGCAATAATTCCGGTAAATAATATTTTAACAAGGTCCGCAGCGACTCCCAACTGGGTTAAAATAATAAGGGAGGTAAAAAAATAGATGGAAAATTTGGCAATATTGGCCAATATGACAGCTTCCCGTCCCCCTACCCCGTCTATTCCATGTCGCACAATATCAAAAGCGAACCGACCGGCAACCAACCCTACCCAACCGATAACGACAGCCAGAAATACATTGGGAAGAAACAAGAGCAGTTGATTGAGAACATCCCCGACTTTGGGTATCTGCCAGGTTTCCACAGCCGACATTAAAAAAATAAAAATGGCGGTCCATCTGGCCAGTTCGGCCAACAGATTAGGCCAAATCTTCAATTCACCGGCTTTGGCTACTCCGGCAGATTCCAACCACTCTTCAACTTTTACATAGCGGAAGATAATTTTTATCAGATCCCTTATCAAGGAAGCGATAACAATACCGATGATTAAAATAATAAGACCGGCGATAAATTTGGGAAGGAATGTGGAAATCACAAAAACAGTGGATTGGACAAGAGCGTTAAAAGTTTCGCTAATAAAATTCATAAGCTTATTGATTTTTTATTTTTTTCAGCAAAGGAAACAATTTCCCTTTTACCGTATTTTATCTCATAAGGGAATAAAGGTAAAGATAAAGCGGCTGCAGCATGCGAAAAATACATGGCAAGATCCAGGTTTGCCGATAATTTGTAGGCATAGGCAAAAGCGGCGGCAAAAATATCACCGGCACCGGTTTCATCTCTTATAATTACAGCCGGAAAAGCGGGGTATTCTTTTCTTTTTCCCCGGTGGTAAACAGTAGCCGGCTTTTGACCTCTGGTAACAATCACTATTGTTGAAAGACTTTTCCAGCTTCTGACCACCTCGTCAATTTGTCTGCAATCGTTTTCGGAAACTACGATAACATCAAACTTTTGCAGTGATACAAGCGGAATTTGGCAGCCTTTTAATATAATATTTCCGCCGGCGACCCGCCGGAAAAACCCCTGAGGAACAAGGACTTTTAAACTTTTTGGGAATAATCCCGTCAGTTTGTTTATCGTAAAACGTGAAATATTATTGAGAATCGGAGCAACTATCAGAATCGGAGAAGCGGAAATTAATTTTTTATTAATGCGGCTCACATCAGGAAGTGCTGAGGAACCGGAGAAGCTGATCGTCTGGATCCTTTCCCCGTTTTTTTTATAATTATTTTTAAAAACAAGAGTTTTTATGAATTTAGGTTTTTCCGGAATCAAGTGGATTCCGGATAATTTTTCTTGTGGAAAATCATTGCCGTAATGGCTGAAAACAAAAACTTTTAAATTTAAATTATGAAGAATTTTTGAAGTAAAATAACTGGTACCACCGGGACTTATATACGTTTTTCCTCCGATTGTATTTCTGTCAAGAGTTAAATTCCCGTAAATTACCGCTTCCACTTTTATTTATCAGAAACGGTGGCAGCTTCAGCTTTAACTTCCTCTTTTTCTGCAGTCTTTTCCACTTTTTCTTCTTCAGGAGGAGCGGCTTCAATTGATACGAATTCACCTTTTATACGGCTGGCTTTTTTCCCGACCATGCGCCTCAAATAATAAAGTTTTGCCCTTCTGACTTTCCCCTTCTTTTTGATGCTGATTTTTTTAATCCAAGGGGAATCGGCCGGGAAAATTCTTTCCACACCGATACCGCCCTGACTGATTTTCCTGACCGTAAAACTTTTATTGCCGTTTTCGCCTCTTATTTTTATAACAATTCCTTCAAAAATCTGAATTCTTTCTCTGATTTCTTCTTTTTTCTCCCTTTTTGCCCTGCCGGCGACTATTTCCTTTTCTATAAGACGGTAATGTACCTGAATCGTATCACCTGAATGAATTTTCCTGTTATGGAAAGAAATTATATTTGCCATGGGGAGATTTTATCAAAAGACAGTCAGCTTGGCAACAGAAAGAGATATTTAAACCAGTTTCAATACATTCCACCAATTTTCAATATATTCATTCCGCCTGTTCTGGTATTTCAAATAATACGCGTGTTCCCAGACATCAAGGCCAATAACGGGAATATCTCCGGTTAAATAAGGTGAATCCTGATTGGCAGTTGAATAAACCTTCAGTTTTTTGTTCTTATCCAGAACAAGCCAGGCCCAGCCGCTGCCAAACCTGCCCATAGCCGCAGCGGTAAACAGCTTTTTAAACTCATTTATTGAACCGAATTCCCTTTTGGCGTCTGAAACCAAATTTTCATCGAATTCCTTGCCGGGCGACATTATTGTCCAGAAAAAACTGTGGTTAAGGTGGCCTCCGCCGTTATTGCGAAAAATGGTTTTATCCTTTTCGTCAAAGGGCTGTTTGTCAAGATTTTCCATCAGGTCTTCCAATTTGATACCCGCGATTTGGGGATATTTTTCCAAAACATTATTGAGATTATTTATGTAAGCCTGATGGTGTTTAGTGTGATGGATTTCCATGGTTTTAACATCAATATAGGGTTCAAGCGAGTCATATGAGTAAGGCAGCGGAGTTAATAAATATTTCATATTTTTTTGTTAAAAGATATTAACATTGTGCAGTTAAAGCACAAAAATAATTCCATTTTTATGTAAAAAGCAGAACAGAAAATTCTTGACTGCCCGGTGATGTTATATGTTACTTTTAATATATGGTTACCACAAAAAGAAGTAAAGATAATCCGCTTTTTTATCCGAATAAAATAAACAGTTGGGAAAGCGAAGCGGCTTTTAACGGTTCCATATTGAAGGAGAACGGATCATATAACATGCTTTACCGGGCCCTATCCCTGGAACATCTTCATGAGGATGTCAGGATGAAGCTTTCCACTATCGGAATTTGTTCAAGCGGAGACGGCGTGCATTTCCGAAAAAGACGCCAGCTGATAATACCTGAACAGCCATGGGAAAAATATGGTGTTGAGGATCCGAGGATTACTAAACTGGAAAACAATTATTATATTTTTTACACGGCACTATCAGCCTGGCCGCCCAATGCCGATTCCATAAAAGTCGGAGTGGCTATTTCCGATAATCTGGTAAAAATTGAAGAAAAACATCCGGTAACGCCGTTTAACGCCAAGGCTTTTGTGTTATTTCCGGAAAAAATAAACGGAAAATTAACGGCTTTATTAACGGTAAATACCGATAATCCCCCTTCCAGAATCGCGTGGGCTCAATTTGAAGAAGTTAACCAAATATGGGATGAACTCTACTGGAAAAAATGGTATGAAAAAATCGGCGATCATGAAATTTCCATCAGCAAAAGCGATAATGACCACCTGGAGATCGGAGCTGTTCCGGTTAAAACAGATGAAGGCTGGATTCTAGTATTGTCGTATATCCAGGACTATTTCTCGGAGAACAGAATTTTCAGAATTGACGCGGCACTTCTTGATCTTGATGATCCCCGCAAGGTCACCGGCCAGACGCTTGATCCCCTGCTTGTCCCTGAAGAACATTATGAAGTATACGGAATGGTTCCCAATGTCATATTTCCGACAAGCGCCCTGATTGAAGAAGGCCAATTTTTCATTTATTACAGCGCCTGTGACACCTCAATTTGCCGGGCTTCAATTACCTTAAATGACTTACTTCTGGAATTGAAACATAATCCGACCGTCAATCCCCACCGGAAGAAATCGGAAATTCTGGTCAGGTTCGAAAAAAATCCCATCATCTCGCCTACCGAAAATCATGATTGGGAATCCAAATATACATTCAATGCCGGTGCCATTCTGGTTGAGAACGAAGTACATATTCTCTACCGGGCGATGGGTAATGATGATACCAGCGTATTGGGATACGCTTTAACTAAAGACGGGTTCAATATCGAAAAACGGCCAGACACACCGGTTTACCAGCCGCGTGAACAATTTGAAATGAAAACCCATGCCGGTTTTTCAGGATGCGAAGATCCGAGATTAACTTTAATTGAAGAAACGATATATATGTGCTATACGGCATATGACGGAAGCAATCCTCCGAGAGTCGCCTTAACTTCCATTTCAAAAAAGGATTTCGTCAAAAATATTTGGAAATGGCAGCGGCCCAGGCTTATCTCAGCCCCGGGAATGGATAATAAGGACAGTTGTATCGTTTCCGAAAAAATATCCGGAAAATATCTCATTTTTCACCGCTTGCCTCCCTGTATTTGGGTTGACGTGGTCAGCGATCTTGAATTCGATGATAACCATTACTTAGGCGGGCATCCGCTGATGAGTCCAAGGGTTAATTCATGGGATAATCTCAAAATCGGTCTTAATGGTCCTCCAGAAAAAACCGAAGATGGCTGGCTGCTCCTTTATCACGGAGTATCCAAAGAGGATATGAAATACCGTATGGGAGCGGCTCTTTTGGATCTTAACAGTCCCCTGAAAGTTCTTGCCAGACTGCATAATCCTATTTTGGAACCGCTAGCGTGGTACGAAAACGAAGGTTACCGGACAGGCACTGTTTTTTCCTGCGGACAGGTAATAAAAGACGACACCCTTTACGTATATTACGGCGGCGCCGACAAATATCTTGCCGTAGCCACCTGTTCCCTGACGGAAATTCTTGATGCTTTGAAGAAAGGAAAATAAAATTTTTCCGTTTTATGGACCTGATTTTTATTCTCCCGGTTTTAATCTTAATACTTTTAGCCCTGTATCTATTGTTTCAGGGAGCAATATATGTACCCAGCAATGAAAAAGCTATTAACGCAATAATTAAAATGGCCAAAGTAAAAAAAGGGGGTAAGATTGCCGACCTGGGATCGGGAGACGGCCGGATTGTGATTGCTTTTGCCCGATCGGGCATCCAAGCCCACGGGTTTGAAATCAATCCATTCCTGGTCCTTTTTTCCAGGTGGAATATAAAAAAGGAGAAACTGACTGACCGAGCATCAATCCATTGGCAGGATTTCTGGAAAATAAATTTCAATCCTTACAATGCTGTCGTGGTATTTGGGATAGATTATATGATGGGAAGACTTGAAAAAAAATTAAGAAGTGAAATGCGGCCGGGCAGCAAAATCCTCCTTAACATATTTCCGTTTCCGAAATGGCCCTATTCTCAAAAAAAAGACGGCGTTTATCTTTATAAAACCTGATAAGAAATTATTCAAACCGATAGCCACAGGAAGTCAATAGGTAATATTTCAGATATAATATTAGTATACCGTGGAAAAAGTATTAGTTTGGAAAGCGTATATTTTCAGCGTTATTTTCCCTCCCGCAGGCTTATTTTATTTTGTAAAATACTTTTTTTTTATAGAAGAAGATAATTCTAAAAAAACAGCCCTTACCTGCCTTATACTGGCAATTATTTCCATATATATAAACATTTGGATGTTTAAGTATTTATTCAGCCAACCAATCCAGACCGACAGCCAAAGTTCAGAATTTCTGGAAGAGCTTATTACTCCCGAAAATCAGCAAATTCTGAAAGACTTACTTAAATAAAAGGGGACGGTTCTCTACCAGCCTCGATATTCGTAATTTGTTAACGTTTTTAAAAAAAATCGAACTCATTTCAAAGAAAATTGTTAAAGTTTTAGCTCGGCGCTTCGCGGCTCACAAGGTGAGCGCGGCGCCCCCAACCGCCGCGCTTCCGTTGTTTCTTGCGCGCGCGGTTTTCTCTCGCTTTCGCACGAGAATGAGAGGATTTTATAGTGCCCTTACCCAACCCGCCCGTACACGGACACACGAAAAACCATTATATTTTAGATTAAAACTGCTTTTACATCGTATCCCTCTTGGAGAACTCCCTCAGGACACAAACTGGGAATAGGGTCGTTGAAAGAAGAAAAACTGAGGAGGTTTTCTACTTCAAAGGATCTTTCTTGGCCGTTTACCAGAAAAGCTGCCTGTGATTAACTTTTCATAACTATCTCTACGGGAAGTCCATCGGCTCCGCGAACCACTCTTAGGTTCTTGATATTTCTCTCCGTATCATTCTCCCACATAGCTATAGCAGCTTCTTTTGCGGCTCGCTCTTTTTCTTTGGGATTTAAAGCCGATTCACCGATATTTCTTAACCAGTCTTTCATACGGGTTTATAGTATCATATATTCCCTATTGTATACTAATTACTATGAAAGTAGTTTTGTGGATGGGAATGTCCCTCAATGGAATTATTGCGCGGACAAACAATGAAGAAGATTTTATTTCCCACGATTGCTGGTTGGCGTGGCTGGAAGCTTTGCAAGAACATGGTTGCTTGCTGTTTGGAAGAAAAACGTATGAAATAGTTAAAAGTTGGAATAAGCAGTATCTAGAAGATCTTAAGGGGATTAGGGTAGTCATTGTTTCCACGAATCCCCATTTTCCCGTAAAGGAAGAATTTGAGTCAGCCCTATCGCCAAAAGAAGCTCTAATTAAATTGGAAAATGATGGCTTTAAGAGCGTCGTTTTAACTGGTGGTTCAACTTTAAACAGGTCCTTTGCAAAATTAAATCTGATTGATGAAGTAATTTTAAATGTTGAACCTGTAATTATTGGTAAGGGTATACCTGTTTTTAATCCTGACGTCTTTGATTTAAAACTCGAGATGATTGAGATGAGGCAATCGAAAGGAAAAACTATCCAGCTTCATTATAGAGTTGTTAGGTAGAGTGCTAAATGAATTTCAAAGTTCTTTAAAATAAAAGTAAAAGGGGACGGTTCTCTACCAGCCTCGATATTCGTAATTTGTGAGCCCGGAGCGATTCGAACGCTCAACCAACAGCTTAAAAGGCTGCTGCTCTACCATTGAGCTACGGGCCCGCGGACGTAGTAAATTATAACATCTGGGCCTTAAGCGGACAAATAAACAAATCAGGAATTTAGTTCCAGTTTACGGGAAGCGGAGCGGTATAAACAGTAATCGCAATCAGGATTGGATAGCGGCAGATTACTGTTGTCAAGGCATTTTTTTATTTCACCTAATACATCTCTTACCCAATCGAAATTGCCCTGGTAAGAAATTATGTCAATATCAAATTCCAGCTTGCCGTCAAATGCCTGCCGGTCGGTTGAACCGTTGCAGTAGACAAAATAGCCGGTCGGGGAAACCTTAAAATTATTTTTGTGGAAAAGCCACTGGTAAATTTCCATCTGCCTTTTATACCCTATTTGCCAATCAGCATCCAACGACACTTTTCCGTCTTTTGAGGTTGATTTGTAATCGACTATATGAAGTTCGCCGGAAGGATTTACCCAAACATCATCAATTGCTCCGAAAACTTCAAAGTTGGATTCCGGATCATGGTACCTTATTCCCCTTTTGTGGTCCCGCCAATCATCAATCCGGTCATGGCGATAAGGAATGGCATCAATACCGTATGTTTTCATCAGGGGATGACTTTCGCTTTTGGCTCGGTGAATATCGAATTCTTTTTTCAGCAGTTTATCCACGGCGCTGTTTAAACTGAAAGGAAATCCCGGAGGCTGACTTACTCCCAATTTACGGTCGAGATAAAAACAGCGCGGGCAATTGAGAAACAGATCAATTTTGGATCTGCTCAATTTGAACGGAAGCAAAGACAAAGAGTCATAGTGATTTCTATTTTTACCAACTGAATAAAATCTGGACATATTAAATATCGACGGCGAATACGGGAAATTTTACGGCGAATTGTTTAACTTCCTGTCTTATTTTTTTAATTTTAACATTTTTGGAAATTTCTTTTTTAAATCTGATTATATATTCTTTCCTGTCTTCCTTTTTATCCGGCAACCGGGAAACTGCGACTGTATCGATAATATTTTTAATCCAGCGGGCAATTTTAACCATATCAGCTTCCTTCATCCCTCTGGTTGTCAGAGCCGGAGTGCCTAATCTGACTCCGGAAGGGTAGTAAGGAGAAGATAATTCACCGGGAATAGTATTTTTATTCAGGGTAATTCCGGCTTCATCAAGGGCATATTCGGCAAAAAATCCGCCTCCCGGGCCGAAAACCGGATTAAGATCAATTAAAAGGAGGTGATTTTCCGTACCGTTACCAACCAGTTTGAATCCGTTCTTTATCAGTTCTCCGGCTAATTTTTGGGCATTTCTGACTATTTGCCTGCCGTACTTTTTAAATGCCGGACGTCCGGCTTCATGAAGAGCAACAGCTATTGCCGCAGTCGTATGATCATGAGGTCCACCCTGCAGTCCTGGAAAAACGGCTTTATCTATTTTTGCCGGAAGATCAGGATCTTTTTTTATTCCTTTCCGGGTGACCATTATCATACCTCCCCTAGGGCCCCTTAACGTCTTGTGGGTCGTGGTGGTAATGATGTGGGAATATTTGGCAGGATTCATATGGGCTCCGGCAATAACCAGCCCGGCGGTATGGGCAATATCCGCGGCAAAATAAGCTCCGCAACTGTCGGCGATAGCGGCGAATTTATCAAATTCATACTGGTAGACATAGGCCGTAGCACCGGCCCAGATCAATTTCGGAGAATACTTTTTGACTAATTTTTTCAGTTCATCAAAATCAACGCGGCCGTCGGGTTTAACATGGTACTGGACACTGTTATAAAATATGCCGGTTGCCGAAACTTTCCAGCCGTGCGTCAAATGACCGCCGTGGGTTAGATCCAATCCCATTACGGTATCGCCGGGTTTTAAAACTGCCAGGTAAACAGCCAGATTGGCCGGTGATCCCGAATAGGGCTGAACATTGACATAGGCCACATTAAAAAGCTTTTTGGCTCTTTGCCTTGCTAGTTCTTCAATATCATCGATATTAACATTTCCTCCGTAATACCTTTTTTTCGGATAACCTTCGGAATATTTATTAGTGAGAATTGAACCCATAGCCTGCAAAACGGCATCGGACACATAATTTTCCGAAGGAATCATTTCCAAACCTTCCTTTTGGCGTTTTTTTTCCCTGATAATTAATGCGGCTATTTCAGAATCAGTATTTTTAAGCGGATCAAGTGTCATTTAAAACTCTCTAATTATAAAATTTCTAACCTCCATTTTTACAGACGGAAGATATTATTCAGAAGTAGTTTAAGGGATTATGTCATCTTTTTGAATATTTTATACAGGCTGATAAATACTCCATAAACAATGCATGCGGTTTTAAGGGCCGGCTCTTATATTCAGGATGGCCTTGAGTCCCGAGATAAAAGGGATGGACTGACCGGGGCAATTCCATTATCTCCACCAGGTTTTCAACTGCGGACCTGGCTGAAAATTTCATTCCTTTATTGATAAAATGTTTAGCGTAATGATCGTTAAATTCATAGCGATGACGGTGGCGCTCACTGGTTAAACCCTTTTCCTTATTTATGAATTGACCATATTTGTTATAAGCATCATGGGCAATGGTATCCTTTTCTATCCTGGCCTGCCAGGCACCCAGTCTCATCGTTCCCCCGTATGCCCGCCTGGCCATGAATTCCTTTTGGGCCGGCATCAAATGTATAACGGGATAAGGCGTATGTTTGTCATTTTCTGTTGTATTGGCTTTATTCCAACCGATGACATCTCTGGCAAATGATATTACTGCCAACTGCATTCCATAACAGAGTCCAAGATATGGTATTTTCCGGTCACGGGCATAACCCGCCGCCTGAATCATCCCTTCAGCACCGCGTTCACCCCAACCTATCGGAACAATCATACCGTCAACTTCCGGCAGTACATTTTCCAATCCTTCTTTTTCCACTTTTTCGGCATCAATCCAAACAGTTTTTAATTTAGCCTCGTGAGCCCATGAAGCGTGGTCTATGGCATCCATCAGGGCGGCATAAGAATCGCGAAGCTGATATTCACCAGTTTTAAAATATTTTCCGACAATGGCAATTGAAATCTTGTTTTTTTTCGGTCCCTTAACTTTGGAAATAAGGTTTTGCCAGTTTTTCAGATCAGGTTCCTTATAGGCTAACCCTAATTTTTTGCAGATTCCCTGCAGAATACCCTGTTGGTGAAACTGAAGCGGAACCTCATAAACATTATCCGCATCAGGACTGGAAATGATATCTTCACTCCTAATATTACAAAAAAGCGAAAACCGATCACGCCTTCTTTTATCAAGCGGTTTTTCACTTCTGGCAATAATGAAATCCGGCTGGATGCCCATGGAATTTAAGGACCTGACGCTTTGCTGCGTCGGTTTGGTTTTAGGTTCTCCCAAATGAGGCGGAGTAGGAAGATAACTGACATGGATATGAATAACATCGCCCGGATTTTTCAGAGTGAGAATACGGGACGCTTCATAATAAAAAAGATTCTGATATTCCCCGACGGTACCTCCCAATTCAACGACAACGATATCGGCATTGTCTTTTTTAGCAGCTAAATTAATCCGGTCAATTATTTCATTGGTAATATGGGGAATGCCTTCGACATCTTCACCCCGATATTCGAATCTTCTCTCACGGTCTATAACTTCCTTGTACACCTGACCCATAGTGATAAAATTATGCCTGAACATGTTTTTTCCTAGGTATTTTTCATAGGTCCCGATATCCATATCGGCTTCAGTTCCGTCTTCGCAAAGGAATGGATCACCGTGTTCAATGGGATTTATTGTCCCGGCATCGATATTAAGATAGTTTTCACATTTAACGTTGGTGACTTTATTGCCCGACGCCTGAAGAAGAAAAGCTATGGAAGCCGAAGAAATGCCTTTTCCAAGACCGGAGAGGACTCCGCCTGATACGAAAATATATTTACTAGGCATAAGTTAGGATATCAAAATTAATTATAGAGTGTCAATACTTTTAGCCTTATTACCGGCCAAATAACCACTTCCCTTACCGACATTGGTATTTACCGGAACATTTTTCCGGCATAATGGACAGTCTTTCTCGTTCCAGGCAGTAACTTTAATTTCAACCAAGGCAGCAAAGGGAATACCGAATGTTTTTGAATTAACTTCATCAGGATTTCTGTTAACCAAAACACAGACAGCGTAAATTTGTCCGCCCGCACCTTTAACGCTTCTAATAACCTTGGCAACTGAGCCTCCGGTTGAAGTGACGTCTTCGACAAGGAGAATCCTTTTGCCTTTAACCAACCGGTCATAACCCCTTTTAAATACCTGGTTATTGTCAGAAGTTTTATCCGTATAGACAGCCAGGATTTCCCGATTTTCGAGTTCTGACAGGTGATGGGCGGTCCACTGGGAAAGAATTATCCCTCCCAAAGACGGACCGACGACCGCTTCAATATTTTTGTTCTTAAATTTTTTGGCGATTACAAGACAAAGCTGAGAGATTTTTCCGGTATGGGGATAAATGGCATCCTTATTTAAATATGAAGAAGAATGTTTACCTGAAGTAAGGATAATATGGCTATCGGTAATAAATCCGCCGGATTGTTTGAATATCTTTAATACTTGGTCACCTGTCATCTTATTTTTATTCGTTTATAATATATACGAATAATATCAGACCGGCAAGAAGGAGCACGCCACATGAAAGCATTTATTCTACATAATATCGGATCTTTTGATAATTTGAAGATAAAAACCCTGGCCATACCCAAACCCGGAAAAAATGAGGTGACAGTTAAAGTTGATTTCTGCGGGTTAAACCACCTGGACCTTTTGATAATAGCGGGAAAAAGACCGGTTTCCGGAAAATTTCCGCTAATTCTCGGTTCTGAATTTACCGGCAAAATTGCCGATCCCGGTAAAAGCCAAAAATTTGCAATAGGTGACACTGTGGCCGTATATCCCTGGACTTTCTGCGGAAAATGCCCCCAATGCAGATCGGACCGGGAAAGTATTTGTGACAGGGGAGGAACATACGGCAGAACTAAAAACGGCGGATTGGCGGAATTTGCCGCTGTCGATGAAAAAAACCTGGTTAGAATTCCTCACAAGCTAGACAGCGGTATGTTTTGCGCTTCCGTTCTTTCGGCAATAACCGCAAAACATATGCTTGACCGGATAGGCATTAAAAACGGATCAACCGTTCTTGTCAACGGGGCAACAGGCGGCGTGGGTACAGCGGCAATTCAATTATTGAAAAGAAAAAAATGCCAGGTTATATGTTCTACTTCAAAACCTGAAAAGGAAATAAAATTGAAACATCTGGGAGCTGATTTGACAGTCAATACTAAACATATGGTCAATTCTTTAAAAGAAAAATTCCCTGAAGGCATTGAATATATTGTAGACGCGATCGGAGGAAAAATCTGGTCCGAATCAGTGCAACTGCTCACCAAAAACGGAAACATGGTATTTTGCGCAACGACTCTTGAAGAAAATGGTCAAATCAACATCGGGCAGGCTTTTACCCGACAGATTAATCTGATGGGCAGTTACGGCGGATATCTTTCCGATTTAAGGGAAATCATAAAATTTGTGCGAACCGGTGCTTTCAATCCGATTATTGATTCCGTTTATCCATTGGATAATACAAAAGAGGCTCTACTGAAACTCTTAAACCAAAAAGTTTTCGGTAAGATCCTAATTAAAGTCAACGGTAGTTATTGATTTGGTTTTTTAAATTGAGAGCCTGCTGGCGCGCTGCATCGGCAAAATCCTCGCCTTGGGAGGCAAAGATTATACCGCGGGAAGAATTGATAACAGCATTTCTGCCGTCTTTATCAACTCCCGCTTTTACTGTTTTTTCCAAATCCCCCCCCTGTACTCCGACACCGGGAATCAAAAGCGGCATATCATTTGCAAGACGTCGTACAATCTCAAGTTCAGCAGGGTAGGTAGCACCGACAACAAGAGCGCAATTGTCATTTTTATTCCAATCGTCAATTACGTGCTGCGCGATAATTTGATAAAGAGGCCGGCTGTTAACTTTTAAATCCTGGAACTCCCCTCCCCCCTCATTGGAAGTCCGGCATAAAATAAAAATTCCCTTATCCTTTCTATCCAAAAATGGGGCCAGAGATTGCTTCCCAAGGAAAGGATGAACAGTGACGGCATCGGCATTAAGATAATCAAAAACTAATTTTGCATAGCCGGTATTGCTGTTGCCGATATCTCCCCTTTTGGCATCAAGAATTACCGGAATTTCCGGATAATTTTTTTTAATGTGATCAAGAGTAAATTTGAGCTGAAGCAGTCCGGACATGTTCTGCGCCTCATAAAAAGCGATGTTTGGCTTAAACGAACAGACTAAATCAAAAGTAGCATCGATGACAGCCTTATTAAATTCGAATTGAGGATGTTTTTGCTTTTTAAGATGGACCGGCAGCTTATCCAAATCAGTGTCCAGGCCAATACAGAGAAGGCTGTTATTTTTAAGAGTTAAGTTTTTGAGTTTATCTTTAAATGTCATTAATGGGCGATGCCGACTAATTCCGACAGATTTTTTATTTTATTTTCAGTCAAATATTCGGATAAATCTTTTTTAAATTGATCATAAATTCCCATGCCTTTAAAATAGACAGCCGTTCCCACACCGACAAGTGTCGCTCCGGCCATCATTATTTCAACAACATCCTGCCATTTGGTGACTCCTCCCATACCGATAATAGGAATTTTAACGGCTTTGTAAATATCATAAATACATCTGACGGCGATCGGGAAAATTCCCGGCCCGGTTACACCGCCTTCCCTATTTCCCAGTACCGGTTTTTTCTTTTTAATATCTATTACCATACCGGGTCCGGCACTGTTTATAGCCACTATTCCGTCAGCCCCGCTTATCTCGCAGCTTTTGGCAATTTCGGCAATGTCGGTGACATTGGGTGAAAGTTTTGCCAACAGAGGAGTTTTCCCCGTAATTTTTTTTACAGCCGCAACCACTTTGCCGGCTCCGCCTTTTTCCATTCCCAATGACCGGCCCAACTCATCCTCGGTATTGGGACAGGAAAGGTTTAATTCAATAAAATCGGGTTTTAAAAGATTAACCTTTCGGGCAAGACTGACAAACTCTTTTATTTTTGTGGAGTATAAACTGACAATAATTTTTGACTTATCTTTATTGAGATTAACAAATTCCTTAATTTGGACAAGGGACTGTTCAATGCCCGGATTTCTCAAACCCACAGAATTTAACAAACCGGCGTCATATTTCCACATTCTCGGCAGAGGATTGCCTTCCCGCTTTTTGACCGTTATCGATTTAAGCGTGACACCGCCGACGCCGGCATTTACAGCCCTGACGTGCTGCGGAATTTCTGTTATTATGCCGGATGGCAATATAAAAGGATTTTCAAATTTGACACCGCAGAATTTAATTTTTAAGCCGTCCATATATGATTATGTTATCACGGATACATTTTTGCCTGAACCTTTCCTGGCCAGGATCAGTCCGTTTTCGAAAACCGCCATATTCCTAATGACAACTTTTTTAATTTTCCCCGTGACTTCCCAGCCGTGAAAAGGAGACCAGCCGCATTTGGTTAATAAGTATCTGTTATCAATCCGGTATTTATCATCCGTGTCAACTTCAACATAAGAAGAATCATCTTTGGACAGGCCGAAGATTTTTCTGGGATTAACACTGGTTAATCTGATCAGATCCTTAAGACTGAGACGGCCATCATTGACCGCGGTCAGCATAAGCGGCAGCATGGTTTCCAGTCCCGGAACTCCCGGAGGAGGATTGACCGAATTTTTTTCAGCTAAAGTATGCGGAGCATGATCTGATACCAGACAATCAATCCAACTCAAATTTTCCCATAAAAAATCCCGGTCTCTTTTTGTGGCTAATGGAGGCTTAACAAAGTTAGAGACAGTCTCCATAGGAGGACAGTCCGCTGCTTTTACCGAAGTATTATCCAGAAAAAGATGGTGGGGAGTAACGTCGCAAGTAACCGGTAATTTATTTTTTTTGGCGTATATAATTTTTTCCAGGCTTTCTCTGGTATTAATATGAGTAACATGGACTTTATTTTTAAATTTTTCAGTTAATTTTATGATCAAATCCACCCGGTCTCCCTCGGCATGAAATACGATATTTTTATTTTTAGGCCAGGCGGCCATGATAGCTTTAATTTTTTCCTCATCAGCGACAACATATTTACCGGTGGTCAGACTCAGGTAAACTTTCAGTCCGACAACGTATCCGGCGACTTTTTCAAATTCGTGAGTATTATCACCGACTGAACCGAAATATAATCCCCAATCGCATACCGCTTTTTTTCCGGCAATTTTGAATTTATCAAAGAGGACGCTTTTTTTAAAAACAGGTATGAGATTATTGGGCATGTCAAAGACGGTAGTGATACCGCCGGCCAGGGCTGATACGGAACCGGTATGGAAATCCTCTTTGAAGGTTTGACCGGGATCGCGAAAGTGGACATGAATATCAACCAGTCCGGCAAGTTTAATAATTTTCATTATTGATCTCTCAAGATTAAATCAAGCAAAGCCATTCTGATATAAAGACCGTTTTGCAGCTGTTGTCTTAAATAAAGGGAACCGGGATAGTCATCAAGATCATCCGAAATTTCTCCGGCGGCAATCGGCAACGGGTGCATAATGACTGTGTCTTTTGCCGAATTTTGTAAAACCTTCCGGTTGACAACATAGTAATTTTTAATTTTTTCATATTCCCCAAGATCGGAAAACCTTTCTTTTTGTACCCTGGTTACATAAAGAACTTCGGATTTTCCGACCACGGATAAAAGGTCATCAGTTTCCGTGACCGGGCAATTTTTACTTTTCACATAACCCGTTATTTCAGGAGGCATTTTCAAAACTTCCGGAGAGACAAAGTTAAAATTAATTTTTAAACCTGTTTTGGGAAGAAGCTTGGCCAGGGAATGAACGGTACGGCCGTTTTTCAAATCACCGATCAGGGAGACGGTCAGCCTGCTTTTTCCTATAAAGCGGCTAACAATAGTGAAGCAATCATAAACTGCCTGTGAAGGATGTTCTCCGATGCCGTCCCCGGCATTGATTACAGGGACTGAAGCCACCAAAGCGGCTATTTGGGGCATACCGACCTGGGGATGTCGGACCACCAGGCAATCGGCATAGGATGAAAAGACTCTTATGGTATGTTCAAACGATTCCCCTTTTTCAATCGAAGTGTTTTGCATCCCGTTTAAGGGGATGATGCCTCCCCCCAGCCTTTGCATGGCGGTTATAAACGATGAAAAGGTCCTGGTTGAAGGCTCAAAAAAAAGAGCTGCCAAAATCCGGCCCTGCAACCTGTTATCACCGCCTTTTTGTTTAACCAGACTGATTAACTCCCTGGCTTTTTCAAATATCACCGTCAGATTTTCAGATGAGATATCATCCGAAGAAATCAGATCCTTAAGAAACAGGCTGTTTTTCATAATTTTTCCTCCTCACCTTTACTTTTTATGGTATCAAGATATTCTCCCCAGGATTTTATTTTCAAATCAGCGGTTTCATATTTATAAAGGGAATTAATGAAAAGATTGGCGATAGTTGATTTGGTAAATAATGGTGTATTGGTATCGACCGTTGCCCTTCTGATAAGGTAGCCATCGGTTGTTTCCCGGTAAAATTCCCTAACCCCAAGATCTTCCCTGTCGCTTAAATTAATGACAACGCCCACTTTTTTATCTTTAATCATATCAAGAACATCAGGGCTCTTTTTTTCATGAACTTTAAAGACGTGAATGGCCGGAAGCCTGTTAATCTCGAGAAATTCAGCAGTTTTTTCTGTGGCATAAAGAGTAAATCCCATTTTATGCAATAGCCTGCATGCCTGGAGAAGTTTCTGCTTATATTCACTGCCTCCCAAAGAAAGTAAAGCCGATCTTCTTTCAAGGCCGGTTCCGGTTGAAAGCAGAGCCTTGAGATATGCTTCATTTATGTCTTCGCCAAAACCGGCAACCTCTCCGGTTGATGCCATTTCCACTCTTAAAATCGGGTCAACGTTTTTAAGTCGGGTAAAAGAAAAATGCGGTACCTTGACACCGTAATATTGGGGACGCCTGATTTTTATTTGGCCGACTTTCTCCTTAATCATAACCTTGGCTGCCAGCTCAATAAAATTTATCCCTAAAACTTTGGAGACAAAGGGGAAGCTGCGTGAAGCCCGCAAATTACCTTCAATTACCAATACTTCAGGCATCATTCTGCTTCCTTCACTTACCAGAAACTGGATATTAAACGGCCCGTCAAGTTTGAGGGATTTAGATATTTTAATTACATCCTCCTTAATCTGTTCAACCGCTTCATTTGAAAGGGAAAAAGACGGTAAAACCAAAGTAGCGTCACCGGAATGGACTCCGGCATGCTCCACATGTTCCGATATGGCCCAGGCGACTATCTGTCCTTTCCGGGAAACAGCGTCAAAATCAACTTCCTTAGCGCCCCTAATGAATTTGGAAATGACAACAGGATATTCGGAATTAATCATAGCTTCCGAATTTTTAAAATAATTGTTGAGAGCCTCTTCAGAATGGGCAACGAACATGGCCTTACCGGATAATACATATGAAGGGCGGATCAGGATTGGGAAGCCGATTTTTCCGGCAAAATCAAGCGCTTCCTTTCTGTTTATTAATCTTTTCCAGGGAGGCTGGTTGATATTCAAATCATCAAGCAGAGCGGAAAATTTTTCCCTGTTTTCAACTTTATCGATTATTTCCGGCTGGTGTCCTAAAAATTTTACTTTTCTTAATGCTAATTTAGACGAGAGAGTATTGGGAATCTGACCGCCGACCGAAACGATAAGAGGACATTTTTCAAGATCAATAATGTCCAGAATCCGCTCCAGTGTTAATTCTTCAAAATAAAGTTTATCCAAAACATCAAAATCGGTTGAAACGGTTTCCGGATTGCAGTTGACCATTATTGAGGAGTAACCGTATTTTTTAATCGTTAAAGCGGTATTAACGGCACACCAGTCAAATTCAACGGAAGAGCCGATCTGATACGGACCGCCTCCCAGGATGGCTATCTGATTTTTCTTATTAAATTCGATATCATGACTGTCACGGTTATAAGATAAATAGAGATAGTTTGTTTTAGCAGGAAATTCGCCGGCTAAAGTATCTATCTGGCAGACTTTCGGCAGAATACCGTTTTTTATCCTGATTTGGCGCACCTGTTCTTCTTTTAGATCATAGATATTACCGATCTGTTTATCGGAAAATCCCAGTTTTTTGGCCGACAGCAGAAGCGGTTTGTCAATCCGTTTTAACCTTGACGCTTGTTCGAGCATCTTTTTATAAAACTTTACCAGTTCTTCAATTCTTTCCAGAAACCAAAAATCAATACCTGTCTGGTTATAAATTTCCCTGACGGACTGACCGAAATAAATGTTAAAAGCGATATTATACGGCCGGTCCGGCCTGGGTTTAAGTTTTTTAAAGCCGGGAATCTTTAACACTTTATTGACAATATTTTTATCCAGGACATCGGAAATTATTCCCTCATAATCAAGATCAAGTGAACGGATTCCTTTTTGGAGAGCTTCCTCAAAAGTTCTGCCGATGGCCATTACTTCACCGACACTTTGCATTTCGGATCCGATAATATCAACATGATCTTTAAATTTAAGAAAATCCCAGCGGGGGATTTTAACCACCACATAATCCAGGGCCGGTTCAAAAAAAGCTGATGTTGCCTTGGTTACCTGATTTTTTATTTCAGAAAGTGTGTATCCCAAAGCAAGTTTGGCAGCAATATAAGCCAGCGGGTAGCCGGTTGCCTTTGAAGCCAGTGCCGATGAGCGGGAAAGGCGGGCATTAACTTCTATTATGCGGTAGTCGCTGCTTTTAGGATCCAGGGCAAACTGGATGTTGCATTCTCCGATTACGGGTAAAGCTTTTATTACGCTAATGGCAACAGACCTTAAATTATGATATTCCCAGCTGGTTAATGTTTGGGAGGGTGCAACGACAATTGATTCACCGGTATGAATGCCCATAGGATCAAAATTTTCCATATTGCAGACAGTAACGGCATTATCCCTTTTGTCCCTGACCACCTCATATTCAATTTCTTTCCACTGTTCCAGATATTCTTCAATTAAAACCTGGGGTGTCAAAGATAAGGCTTTGCGGCAGATTTCCAATAGTTCCCTTTTTGTCCTGGCCACACCTGAGCCCAAACCGCCCAATGAAAAACCGGCTCTGACAATAACGGGGAAAATAATCAACCCGGCTGTTTTTTTAACTTCGTTCATTGTGCGGCATAAATGGCTTTGAGGGACTTTGAGTCCTAAACCGGTAATCGTCTGTCGGAAAAGAAACCGATCTTCGGTTTTTTCTATGGCTGAAACGGGTGTGCCTAAAACTTCTACATTGTATTTCCGGAAGATATTTTCCTTATTTAAGGCCAGACCGCAATTTAAGGCTGTCTGGCCGCCGAATCCGAGAAGAATTCCTTCAGGCATCTCCTTCTCAATTATTTTTTTGACAAAATAAGGAGTCACCGGAAGAAAATAAACTTTTTTGACAAACTCATGGGAAGTCTGAATGGTAGCAATATTGGGATTTATAAGAATGACATCAATGCCTTCCTCGTTTAAAGCTTTAGCGGCTTGAGAACCTGAGTAATCAAATTCACCAGCCTCTCCGATTTTAAGTGCTCCGGAACCCAGCAATAAAATTTTTTTGTAGGAACGGTTTTTCATTTTAATAATTTCACAAAATAATCAAAAATCCAGTCGGTATCGAGCGGTCCCGGAGTTGCTTCCGGATGGAACTGAATGCTGATAAAGGGTAATTTTTCATGCCTGATGCCTTCATTGGTATTGTCATTCAAGTTAATAAACCAGGGATGCCAACCGGAGGGTAGAGACGAGCCATCAACCGTAAATCCGTGATTTTGAGTGGTGACAAAACATTTTCCGGTAAAACAATCTCTGACCGGCTGATTTTGTCCCCGGTGGCCGTATTTCAATTTATAAGTATCAGCCCCTATTGCCAAAGCCAAAATCTGGTTACCCAAACAAATACCGAAGAAAGGAATTTTTTCACTCAGCAGTTTTTGAACGGTACCGATCGTCTTTATTGCCATTTTCGGATCACCCGGACCGTTACTGACTACCACCGCATCAAAGCCTGAAATCCCATTATTCCGGTAAGGATCAAAGTCCCAGGGAACCCGGACAACTGAAAGATTCCTGGAAACCAGATTTCTGATAATGTTATTTTTAACACCGCAATCAATAAGCAGAATTTTTAAACTACCTTTACCGTAAAATAGCGGTTTGCGGCAGGACACTTCTTGGACTAAGTTTTCCTCATTGATGTCTTTTACGTTTTTTAAAAAAAGTCCCGACGT
>Ga0155334_119_pt1 | contig 28569 bp, 15 predicted proteins | sample RifCSPhighO2_02_FD_106302 | JGI IMG/M metagenome (GOLD analysis project Ga0155334, IMG submission 106302) | Candidatus Gottesmanbacteria bacterium RIFCSPHIGHO2_02_FULL_40_24 | reverse complement strand
CATTCCAGGCGTCGGCGCAAAATGAACCTTGAGCGCAACCTGCTTGGCCGGTTATAGGTAATTTGGCAATTTCTTCCTTTGATATCCATATTCCGCTGCCCTGTATCGGGGTGACGGGCGGGTTTGAGGGATTAACCGGAGTCGGAGTTTTGGTAGGAGTAGCATTAACAGAACCTGATGAGCCGTAGTTATTGAGCCAAATGACATAATCAGCTCCGTCGACTTTTCCGTTACCGTCAAAATCTCCGGAAGATGATCCGTCATTTACAATTTTGTTATAGTTGTTGAGCCAGAAAACGTAATCAACTCCGTCCACGATACCGTCGTTATTAGCATCTCCGGGAAGAGCGGCTGAAGTTTTTAGCGGGAGTGAGAACAGAAAAAATACCAAAGGGAAAAACAATAATAATAGAGTCAGGATAATTTTTCTACCGGTCATTATTAATTTCAGTATGTCAGAAGAGTAAAAGATGATCAAATATGGTAGTTATATCTCCAGATGACGTAATCAACTCCGTCGACGAAGTTATCTTTATTAAAGTCACCATAGGTTGCTCCAATTGTTGTTGTCTGGTTGTAGTGGTTGAGCCAGACGACGTAGTCCTTGCCGTCAATAATACCGTCTCCGTCGGCGTCGCCGGGTTTTTGTTCCCCGCTTAAAGTCGGGGTCGGAGGCGGATTAGTGGCAGTAGGCGGTTGAGTTGGAGGTAAAGTACCGACTGATGTTTTATTGAAAATGTAAGTTTTTTGGGGTGTTGTTGAACCAAGGGCGTATAAATTAACAGTGAAGGTTGTTCCTGAAACATTAATGCCGGCAAAACCGTGTTTGCCAGTCTGGTCAGTCAAACAATAATCAAATCGGCCTGATTTGCAGCTGTCAGGTCCGGCTCCGGCATCGCCGGTGACAAACTCTTCAAATTCATGGGTAACTCCGGAAATCCGGGAACTGTTAATGTGAGTATAAGCGGTGACATGTTCATGACCATGAAAAGTGGCTGAGACTATCGGATGTTTATTCAAGACATTGATAAGGGAGGAGGGAGCAGTCGGGCAGCAATGTTCGGCTAAAGCATAGACAGGTCCGTGCCAAATGAGAAAAGCATGGGTCAAGCCCCGGTTTTCAGCAGCCGTCAGATCGTTGTCCAGCCAAGTGATTTGGGCTGATGACATTTTGGTAACATCTCCAATTACATCAATACCGACAATATGAGAGTTCTCATAATCAAAAGAGAAAGTTTGGTCCTTGGTCAGTTCGGAATAGTGGCTGGCGCCGATTCTGGAGACAGTTTGCGCCTGGTTAATAAAAGATGACCAATCCGCTTGGGAAGCTCCACTGTCGTGATTACCTCTTACCGGGAAGGTAATATCTTTCATGCCGTTTCCCGAGTTACCGTTAATTGCCGTAACCCAGTTATTCATGGCCGAGGTGCTCCAGCTGCCAACCAAATCACCGGCATAAATGGTAAATTTCGGATTTAAAGCTTTTGCCTGATTTGACTCGGAAGACAGGGTGCTGGTACCGCTTTTAGTGTCGCCCCAGGAAATAAAAAGAAAGGCATTAACTTTTTTAGGAGATGACAGGCCGAGAAAAATGATTGAGAGAAGAAGGGGTATAAGTAATTTGTGTTTAATGTTCATATATTAATATTTGAGATCAGTTTGGACAGGCCATGCCCAATTTCTGAAAAATAGTATCCCACCCCACGCCGGTAACTGAGCTGTCATTATTTAAAACAGCCAAAAGTCCCTTGGGATAGAGAGGCGAAGATTGTTGGGATATGGAAATGCCATCGGTATTACTGACTCCATTGATGTTAATTTTTCCCAGATGTTCCTTTGTTTTCCTATTAAATACTTCAAAATCGGTCACCGGAGACAGCTGATCGGAGACAATTATAAGTCCATCGCCATTGTCGCCGGTACCGCTTGAAGGACAGGAATAGACCCAGATTCCTTCTTCATCGGCGTTGAAAACCGATGATCCGCCGAAGCTACCTTTAAAAGTTCCACTTGAATCATAGCGGTAAATGCCTGACATACCGGCTTCATCCGGAATATATATTTCCCGGTAAAAATTATCCCCAAACATCGTCTCAAGTCCCTTTTGAGGAGTAAATTGTGAAATAGCGGCACCGGTCAGGGCATTATGAATATAGACTTTGCTGTTATAAGAAATATAAAGGTTTTTTTGACCGTCTCCTAATTTCAGCAAGGCCAGATTCGGTTCATCCCAGGAGCCTGAAGCTCCGGTGGTAACAGTTCTGACAAGATTTAAACCCGGCAAACCGAAAACACAAACCCTGTTTCCGTACCTGGTAGTTACAAATAAAAGATCGTCTTCCTGATCAACAATAACACCATTAGTACCTGAAGAGTTCATACATGAATTATTTTGGATTGGCGGTAACTGATCAGCAGACTGTTTAAAAGGATAATTCCAGACTTCAACAAGATTGGTACTTTTGGAAGTGACAAACATAAGACTTTTTGCAGGGTCGGGGGCTTCCCAAAAAGCAATGGAATCAATGTTGCTGCCCGCACCATTAACATTAAAGGCTATTTCAGAAGAAGAAATATTCAGTGAAATAAACGGACGGAAAGGGGTACCCGGTGAGGAAACGGTCGGAGTTGGAGGATTGGTTGTATGAGGAGTCGGCGATAAACCCGCAATGTCGTAGTTATTGAGCCAGATAACGTAATCAAGGCCGTCTACAAGACCGGAATTGTCAAAATCTCCTTTGATTGCACCTTGCGCGACCGTTTGATTGTAATTATTAAGCCAGATGACATAATCGAGGCCGTCGACTTTACCGTCAGAGTTGGCATCAGCGGGAAGTACGGCAAGAACATGATTTACGGCCGGTTTGACAATAAAAATTGTCAGTAAGAAAATTACCGATAATAAACAATATTTATTGCGCAACAGATTCATAGGTTGAGCCAACAGTGAAACCGTCATGGTAGAGGATTACATTTGAGCTTATGGCTGCATCACGGTAATGACCGATGGCGACATGGTTGGGAACCGGCTGGCCGTTTAAAAAATGGATGGTTGAAGTTTTGAAAAGAGGGACGACTTTTGTCCCGTTATACCAGAATTCGATAAAACCGACATTGGGATCGGTTGACCATTTGACATGGGCGACGAATCGTTCCCATCTGCCCCTGACAGCAGGAGTACTCCATTTAACCAAATTTGAAGAACTTGCAGTAGGCCGGTAAGTAAGCCGCCACTGGTTATCGTTTAAGGCCAATTGGAGCGGGGGTGAGCCGGTATCATGAGCTTTGAACTGCATGACCTGGGACCAGGATGTATAAACGGGGAAATTTGAGGGCAAGTAAACCGACCAGCCGTAGTATTTTTCCTGGCCGTTCAATTCCAGGGGATGGCCGCAAGGTTCGGGCCCCTGGGAAAGGACAACTCTTTCGGTACCGAAAATATTGTCTCCATCACGCAGTTCGAAACGATAGGCGTATTTACCCTGTTTGACGGGACCGGTTACAACCTGAATTCTGTCAGGCGTAACAGTATGGGCATGGCACCATTGGGACAAATTGCCGGTTTCGGCATTGCCTTGCCAATAAATATTTCCCGTGATAGCCGTGGGGACAGGGGTCAGTGAAGGTGTAGTTGGTATCGGAGTAGATGATTTTCCAACATTATTGAGCCATACGATATAGTCCAGTCCGTCTGTTTTACCATCGTTTGAAAAGTCACCCTCTACCGAACCATATGCTGATTCCTGGTTATAATGATTGAGCCAGATGACATAATCGAGACCGTCGACTTCACAATCCGAATTTGCATCACCTTGGGGACAGGCTTGGGCTAAAGATTGTGGAGGAGAAATAAACGACAATAATAATACCGGAATAAATATCAGTAAAAGCATTTATACATATTATATTTAGAATCGGGAATAAAAGTAATATGATATAAATTACATCCTGAATTTAATCTTGACAGTCAATAAAAGCGGGTGGTATATTAACCTTCTTAATCAGGTAAAAAACAGTAATAATTTCCGTAAAAAGTTTGCAAGAGAAATTTTTTTGTGAATAAATTCCGAATTAAACTCAGATTTAATTTCGACTCCAAAGATTTTAACTCGATTAATTGGAATATTTTCTGGATAACTTTTGCGGCGGCCGGAAGCCTGGCGGTAATAAAAACTCTGTTTTTAACCCTGATTATCAGCCCCGGTTCTTTTTAAAATTCCTGAAATTTAGCAATTCAATCTTTAATCCCTTTTCCCTAAATGATACTCTTTATCCGGTAGGCAGTATATGAATTGTTCCTATTCTTATGCCTTTTAACTTATATTCCATAAAACTCAATAAAATCAAAAGCTTCAGATACGAAATTATTGTAATCATATTCTGCATCGCAGGATTTATTTTCAGATACAATAATTTACCCGGTGAATGGATGTCGGACACTGCCAGAGATTTCCTATACGCCAAACATATTGTCTATTATAAAGAATTTCCCTTTTTTGGACCCTATGCCATGGGTACCAAATCCTTCTACAGTCCCTATTATTATTATTTGTTAAGCGTTCCGCTAATTTTTAATCCGGACCTTTTTTTTCTTCTTACAATTATCGTCCTGATAAATTCACTGTCAATTTTATTTGTTTATCTGATTGCCAGTGCATGCCTTGATAAAAAAGCAGGAATTATCGCTTCCCTTTTTTTTACCCTGTCATCTTCACATATTTTATACGGCAGTACTCTCTGGTCAGCTTATCTTGTCATACCGCCGGCCCTTTTAGGCATACTGTTTTTTACCAAATTCCTGATAAATAAAAAGAAAATATATTTCCGGTTATCGTTTTTGGTTATTTCGCTCAGCGGATTGATTCACTACTCGGTTATTTCATTAATCCCGGCATTTCTTTTATGGACTTTTTTCAAAAAAATAATCTCATTTAGAGCTGTTGTTTTTAATGCTTTAGTTTCAATGGCACCAGCAGTTCTATTACATATTCCCTTATTAATATCTCAAAATCAATTCTTTCCCGTAACCCCGAGAATAAATGTGATACCGTCCTTGATTTACTTTATTACTCCATATAAATTGTGGAAAAATTTTTTGCTTTTTCTTAAATCGGTATTTCTCAATGATCCAAATTGGATACTGATAACCTTCGCTTTAGCCGTATTATCAGTGCCTATGACAGCATATAAATACAATTATCAGTCCAAAACTCGTTCAGCTCTATTTTTTATAAATTTGATCATTATCGTATTCCTTATATCGGCTCCTTTGATAATAAATCAGTGTTGCAGTCATTTTTTCACGGTCATTTCACCATTATTTTTAATATCAGCAGCAATAACGGTCAGGTATTTGTTTATCAAAACACAAAAAAATTCAAAATTAATATTTATTTATTTACCGGTGTTAATAATATTTTTTTATTTATTATTAAATACTAATCCCAGTTTTAAGAATTATTATCAAAAAATTAATAATTTAAGCGAAAAAATTACCGATGACATCCGGCTAATGAAGAAAAAACGTAATATTGAAAACAATGATTTTTTTCAAGCCTTATATTTTCAGGACTACTCATCAAATGAGAGTTATGAAGTCTGGTATTTTTTGGAAAATAATCTAAAAAGTAAAATCATAGCCGTAAAAAATCATCAGATCACGCTAACCGGCAGGGATGATTTTGTATATGTCTTGTGTGATAAAAGAGATATTGCAGGTTGCCGGAAAAGATTTACGGAAATTATCCCCGGCCATTTTCAAAGGCATAATTTATGGCAAGAACAACAGTATCAAATTTTCAGATATGAGAAAGTCAGGGATTACGTTTTATAATTATTTAACCAAACTACATAGTCCAATCCGTTAACTTTATAATCCCCGTTAAAGTCACCTTTTTCCGGTCCCATTTCGGTGGTGAAATTGTAATTATTCAACCAGAGGACATAATCAAGCCCGTCAACTTTTCCGTTATTATCGGCATCTCCGGGAATTCTTCCCGAGGGTGTCGGTGTTTTTGAAGGGAAAAAAGTCAGTGAGGCAACAGGAGTCGGTATGGGAGTTTTAGTCGGAAAAAGAGTTGCCGTAGGAAAAAGGGTTAAATCAGGAATAAGAGTAACCGATGGAGCAGATGTTACCGACGGGAAGGGAGTGGGTGTCGGCGAAACCGGCGGGGGAGTCACGTTATTTAAATCTTCCATTAAGTAATACAGACCGATTGATCCACCGACAGATTTGGCCCCATCAACGGTTAAATGGCCCGTTCCGTCACGGTAATCAGCACAGGACCTGACTTCAGGGGATATACCGGCTTTAATTTCCACTCCGGGATTATATTTTTCATCTTTAATATCCTGCAGCAGGCGTGAAATTGCATTGTCAATATGTTTATTTTGCCAGGAGGCGAGAATAGTGTTACCGTATTGGCAGTTATTGTGGCAGGGACATGTCTGATGGCCGGGTCCGCCGACAACAGATTGGAGAATAATTACTTTTGCTGAGGGAATTTTTTGACTGATTGTTGATATGGTATTTTTTACAGCCAAAACCCAGGTGGATTCATCAGAACCGTAAGGACCGGAAATTGAAAGGATAACACGGTCGGGCATTTGGGAATTGTTACCGCATGAGGAAATAATTCCGTTATTCCAGCCTGTATAACCGGGAAACTGCCAGCGGTCAACCCCGCCTCCTCCGTTCCATAACAGTTGCCAAAGTGAATCTTCCACTACTGCTTCAAAAACACCGCCGGTAACATACCATCCCCCTGAAGCCTCGCCGACCTGGTCGTAGCCGATAACCTGGGTGCAGGAATATGGATATGCGGCAGCCGCCAGTAATCCGGAGGAAGTGTGTTTTTGGACCGTGAAAATAAATATAAGGATTATTAATATAAACAGCGGGATAAACTTTTTATTTATTTGAAGATGTTGATTCATAAGGGGATAGGCCGCGTTTCAGACCGAAATGTCCGATTAAACCCACGATGACAATTGTTCCTGAAAAAAGTAGAGTTAAATATAATTTATCGGAAACACCGGCCTGTAAAAGTTCGGCCGGGGTCGGGCTGTCGGGAAGACCGCCTTTTCCGGCCAGAAGTGTCGGGGTCGGGGTTTCAGTCGGAGTAAGTGTCGGGGTCGGGGTCGGGGTAGGAGTATCAGAGGGAGTCGGAGTCGGATATCCTGGCGGAAGTTCAGTCGGAGTCGGAGTTTCAGAGGGGGTGGCCGTAGGAGCGCAGGTGACAGTGACATCATCGCAAATCGGGCCGAAAGTATCCTGAGCTTTGGCGTTTGTTATATAGACGGTTAACAAAAACAGAAACAGAAAGGCTTTGGCAAGCCCCATAATTCTCATAATTTCATTCTTTCATTTTAAGACTTGGGATGTCAAGTTTGATATAGTAGAAATATGAAGAAAATTCTGCCCTTTTTTTCGGCAATAATTCTTTTTTTGTTAATTTTTGCTTTTGACAAAATTTATGCCCAGTCGGACTTATCTTCAGCTGTTGATCCTAATAAGCTGGCAACGTGTCTTGCCGGGAAAAAATTTGTCATGTACGGAAGGGATGGCTGCAGTGCCTGCGCTTTGGAAAAGGAATATTTCGGAACGGCTTTTTCCTCGGTACCTTATTACGATTGTGAAGCGTCAGCAGAAAACAGAAGTGTTTGCGACAGCAAGAATATAAGGGCTTATCCAACCTGGGAAGACGCTACCGGGAAACAATATAAAGGCGCCATTCCCCTTCAAATTCTTGCTGAATTATCAGGATGTGAAGAAAAAATTCAGGCCGCCAATACCGGAAAATCCTTACGGGAAATTCCCCAAATTAAGGGATTTTCCATTCCGTTATTTTTTTCTTCGTTTCAACAAAGTGCAGTTAAAATTGCGGCCGATATTATTAAAGATTACGGGGTTATTTTCCTGGCCGGACTGATATCATTTTTTGCTCCATGCGTAATTCCGCTTTTGCCCTCATATCTGTCAATTATTTCCGGATTTACTTTTGCCGATTTGTACGGGCTCGAATTTTCGAATATCCGGGGAAGAGTATTTAAGAGCGCCCTGTTTTTTTCATTTGGATTTACGCTGCTTTTTACACTGCTTGGCGCAACGGGACTGTTTATCGGACAATTTATTAATTCACAAATGCCGTATCTTCTGAAATTATCAGGATTTTTTCTTCTAATTCTCGGCCTTGTTCAACTTCACGTAATCCGGATTCCTTCATTAGAGTTTGATTTTGCCTGGGCGGTACAGCGGAGATTAACAAAACTGGGATTTTTATCATCAGGCATTGCCGGAATTACCAGCGCCCTTTGCTGGATACCCTGTGTCGGACCGATTTTAGCAACAATTCTGGTGTTATCAGCCAACAGCCAATCAGCGGTAAAAGGCATGTCTTATCTTCTGGTATATTCTTCAGGAGTGATGATACCGTTTCTGGCGGCTTCCCTGTTTTTTCCAAGATTTTTTGATATATACCGGGAGAAGCGGTCGGTGTTGAGATTTTTTTCCCTGGCAGGCGGATTGATTATTATTGCATTCGGTTTAATATTAATCCTTAATAAGTACGGGGATTTTATAAACATTTATTATTCAATAATAAAATTCATGCCGATAAACTGGTCAATGGAGAGATTGTTAGAGAGATAAACGGGTGAAAGGGATTAAAAGTCGTAATTATTCAACCATATCACATAATCCAGGCCGTCTACGTAGCCGCTATTGTTGAAGTCGCCAAGACCTGCTCCTGTTGTCTGCAGATTATAGTTAATAAGCCAGACAACATAATCCAATCCATCAACTTTACCGTCACTATTGGCGTCACCGGGTTTTCGGCTGCCAGCTTGATCGGTTACTGAGGGTTTGGGAAGTGTAGGGATACTTGTTGGTGATATTGCCGGCGACAAAGAAGGAGTAATATTCCCGGTATCTTCCGAAACTTTGAAATATACACGGACTATTTTTACTCCCACATCACCCGTAGCAGAGCCGTCAGGTTCGGGATAATTGGCCAAGAATTCAATTTTGTAATAAGGATAACCTTGGGAAATTGTTTTAGTTAAGGGATTTAAAGAGCCCAAGTATTTATCGGTTACAAGATCCCATAAACATTCACGGGTATCCATGCAAAATTGGTTGAACGGTCCGTTAGCACAATCTTTAGTTAAACAATTCTGTTCATTTACTACTGTCCACACCGATGTCCAGGGACCGAGCGGGCTGTTACTGCTGTAAATCTCGGCTTTCAGCTGATTGAATCTGTGGGCAACAAACAGAAAATGAAAATGCAGTATTTTATCTGCCGGATTAACCGGTCCGACGACTTGTGATAAGAGCGCATTTTTATTGGGATAAAACTCCTGTGGCGCTTCCTGGGCGGCGTTACGAGCGAAACGGGCCGCAAAGCCGGTCCAATTACCCAGGCAGTTAATATCTGTCGGATCCTGAAATTTGGCACTGCCTCCCCACGGAGCTTGACCCTGATCAGTTTGCCAGTAGGAACTTGAGAATCGGCAATCCGGTCCGCGGAACCAGGGGTTTTTTATGAGATTGTCCGAGGGTAGGGGTGTATATTGGAAGGCACCGGTTGCAGGAGGAATGATAAGCGTCAGAAGGCTGAAGGTGAAAATCAGCGTTATTATTTTCAGAAATTTCATCATTTAAGCATAATTATATTCAAGTTCCGGGAATTATAAAATATAAATATCAAATCCGGCATTCTAAGCTGAACTCCCTAAGCGGAAGATAAATAAAAGTAAAATCCAGCAGGTTTTATGTTATATTAAGAACGATTATGATAAAGGTTTCTCCTTTTGTAATGGTAATTTTCGGGGCAACCGGGGATTTGACTTCACGGAAACTGATGCCGGCTTTGTTTCATCTTACCCAACAGGGATATTTACCTGACAGATTTTTTATAGTAGGATTTGCCCGGAGGAATTTTACAAAAGAACAATTCCGGCAGATGATGAAGGAGGCGGTAGAAAAAGTTTTAAGATTAAAGATTAAGGATTCAAGTCAAGATTTAAAAATTTGGAAACAAATAGAAAATAACCTTTATTACCAACAGGGATATTTTGAGGAAAAATCCCCTTATGACAATCTGATCCCATTGCTTTCTTCTTTTGATAAAGAAACCGGTTCTTGCATAACCCGGTTTTTTTACCTGGCGACGCCGCCTTCTAATTATTCAATAATACTGAAAAATCTGGAAGAGACAGAGCTGGCTGAAGGCTGTGGCTCCCCCTTCGCTTCCACCTCCGCTAAAGCTTCGGCGGGCGAGAAAGCTTCGGGGGACAAGCAAGGGTTCACGCGCAAGTGGACAAGGGTATTAATTGAAAAACCTTTCGGGAAAGATCTTAATGAGGCTAAGAACCTGGAAGAGCAGTTGGCCAAGACTTTTGAAGAGAGACAGATATACCGGATAGACCATTATCTGGCTAAAGAAACAGTGAGAAATATTCTGGCGTTCAGATTTGCCAATACGGTTGAAGCGATTTGGAACAGAGATTTTATAGACCACGTTCAAATTACACTGTCTGAAAGCTCAGGGATCGGCAACCGCGGCAAATTTTATGAGGGTATGGGAGCATTGAAGGATGTTGTCCAAAACCATTTAATGGCAATGCTGGCGTATACGGCCATGGAGGAACCATTAAGTATGACAGCCCAACATACGCGGGATAAAAGAGTGGAAGTTTTGGATAAAATTAGATGCATGACGGAAGAGGATGTTTTATCAAATGCCGTCAGGGGACAGTACGGAGCAGGAATCATTAACGGGAAAAGCATTGACGGATACCGACAGGAAAAGAATGTTTCACCTGATTCTTTAAACGAAACATTTGTTGCCCTGAAACTTTATATTGATAATTCCAGATGGCAGGATGTGCCTTTTTATTTAAGGACAGGCAAAAGGCTCAATCAGGATTTTACAAAGATTGACATTTTTTTTAAGAACAGGGATTCACGGCTGTTTAAACAATTTCAGATCGGAAATCAGGCAGCCAATATTATATCCATAAGGATACAACCAAAGGAAGGAATAACTTTCCGGTTTTTTGCGAAATCACCGGGATTTACATATGACCTGTCTACCGTTAATATGGACTTTTCTTATTCGACGGCGTTTAAAAAAGAAATAATAGATTCATATGAGAAAATACTGATTGATTCGATGATGGCAGACCAGACTTTATTTGCAACGGCCAAAGGGTTTTCGGCTACATGGGAATTTATTACGTCCGTTATCTCCGGCTGGGAAAAGCAAACTTTGCCGGTTTTTCCGAATTATAAAGCGGGGAGTACGGGACCTGTTGAAGCTGATGCTATGATTGAAAGAGACGGGAGAAAGTGGATGTTTTAAAAATCCCGAAGTGTAAAGCTATTCCACTCCCGGAGTGGTAAGGAGGTTGAAAGGAGGAAAATATGAAGATAGGATTTATCGGGCTGGGGAAAATGGGCAAAGAGATGATACTTCATTTATTGGAATGCAGTGTTGACGCGGTTGTTTATAACAGGACAATAGAGAAACTGGAAGAATTTGTAAGCGTATACAAAAAACTTCTTTTAAACGGTGAAAAGGCTGAAGGGACAGGAGAACTTATTCCCGCATACAGTTATGAAGAATTTTTGACGTCTTTGGAACTTCCCAGAGTAATTTGGATAATGGTTGAACACGGAAAAGCCGTTGATGAGGTTATTGATAACCTTATAATTTCGGGAATTAAAAAGAATGATATTGTTATAGACGGAGGTAATTCTTTCTATAAAGACAGTGTCAAAAGATATCAAAAATTGAAAAAATCGGGAGTCGGTTTTTTAGATATAGGTACTAGCGGAGGACTTGAAGGGGCCAGGAACGGAGCATGCCTGATGGTTGGCGGAGATAAAGAAATTTTTGATAAAGCTAAACCCCTTTTGGACAAGCTGTCAAACGGGGCGGGACTAACTTACTTCGGGTCAACAGGGGCAGGACATTTTGTCAAAATGGTTCATAACGGAGTGGAGTACGGCATGCTTCAGGCTTTGGGTGAAGGTTTTGAGTTATTGTACAAGAGTCCCTATAAGCCGGATTTAACGGAAGTGGCGACAAATTGGCTGAAAGGTTCGGTTGTCAGAGGATGGTTGGTTGAATTATTGAAAAAGGCATTCGAAAAAGACGGAAAACTGGAAAATATCTCCGGGATTATCGGCGGTGGATCAACGGGAGAATGGACGGCTAATGCCGCCAGTGAATTGGGGATAGAGATACCGGTTATTGAGAAATCGGTAGAGGCCAGAATTAAATCAAAGAGCCGGCCGACATTTTCCGGAAAAGTGGTAGCAGCTTTACGGAGGGAATTCGGGGGGCATGAAATCGAAAAAAAGAACAGTTAATATTTTTAATTTCCCGGATTTTGGGAAATGGCGGGTTCATTTTCGCGCGTCTTTGCCGGTCCGGCCTTTTCCGGTTCAAGTGACGGGCTGATCCGATTTTGTTCAGTTTTTTCTTCTTCGGACGGACGGATTTCTTCTTCAGGCGGGGTTTCCACTTTTTTTTGATATTTAATCCTGACCGGAGTATCAAATTCAACTTCGGCTGATTCCTGACTGGTGAAGATTATTTGAGTATCACCTTTGATAAAGTCGATGTCTGTTTCCGTTTCTTTTTTTACGGAAAAACTTATTTTGGGCAAATCGACGGTGCCTGAAGGAGCGCTGGCCAAGTCACCGGCGCCGAGAAAAAATTTAACTTTGCCCTCGCGGTTGGCTTCTTCCGTTGAGGTTATTTTCCGGTTACCGAAAACGTTGCCTATTTTTTCCAAGTCTATCTGATTGAGTTCCAATTGAGAATTATCGAATTGAAGCGAGAAAATTATCGCAGCAATTTTTTTATCATTACCTCCGACCAGCTTTGGGTTAATATCAAACGTTTCCTTTTTATTCAGATTGATATCTTTAGGAAAAAGAAATAGTTTTGCCCTGTTGGCTGTAGCCCTGATCCGGGCATCCTGCTGTTTTGAGGTTATATAAACCATAAGGGAGGGTATCAGGAAAGAAATCAGAATAAAAGCAATAAGAACATATTTTTTAATATTTTTTCCCAGATTGGTTTTTATTATTTTCTGATTTAACAGTTCATCGGATTTGTTTTGATAAAACTCTTCCAGATGAAGGTTTCGTTTGTAAAGGGGATTTTGTTTGTAGATATCGGAATTATTATTCATATGTTTACCCTTTTTCATTAAAAATCAAAATTATTCATTAAAATTTCCAGATCGCTATTATCCACTATTTTATCACCGTTAAAGTCACCGTCCGCACTTCCGCTTTCAATTTTTTTATCTTTATTTACCAGCCAAACCGAATAATCAAAACCGTCTACACGGCCGTCGTTATTAGTATCACCGGGAAGAACATTGCCGGCAGGCGGTGCGGAGGTTTGATTTTGAGATTCTATTTCTTGCGGGGTCGGTGTTAATTGAATTGGAGTATTTGAAGCTGATGCTCTTATTGGTGTATTTGAGGGTGTCATGGAAGCAGTTACAGAGGATTCCTGAACAATTTTTATCGGAACAGGGGTAGGAGTAAATTTCTCAGATGGTCTATTATCATATGTGATTGTCAATACAGGAGCATGTTCGGGATTATCCCTGAAACTTTCCACATATTTGACTCCTTTGTCAGTCCGATTATTTTTTATAATAATGCTGATACTGTTACCGGGTTGCCAATCTCGCCGGTTAACTATCTCCTGTACAATGTTTCTTAAATCGTTAAAGTTATACCAGGTTTTTTCTTTCCAAATATTTAATTCATTCTGACTGACTATGTTTCTTGTCGCAGGTCTTCCTCCGGGAGGATAAAAATTGGTAAATGCCGGGCTGTCTCCGGTGTTATCCGCATAAAGGGACAAATAAACCGGGTTATTCTGGTTCAAAGCGGAATAGACCGATAAAACAGCTGAAACAATTTTTGAATTTTGGGGAATGCGGACGTTATTATAGCGCAACCCGGCAATACCGGTTGTATTCGGTTTTAAATTGCCCACCCACAGATTTGATGTATTTTTTCTGGTTGTTGAGACTATTTTGTCTTTTTCCTGGTTGACATTATCACCCTGGGAATTAATCCTCATATTCATTGATGCATATAGCGGCAGTTGCGGGGTTGCTGTCGGAATTTTTGTCGGTGAGGGAACAAGAGTAGATGTCGGGCTCGGAGTAGATGTCGGGCTTGGCGGCCGGGTTAATGTCGGCGGGGGAGTTTTTGTCGGCAACGGAGTATAAGAGGGCAAAGGTGTCGGAATGTGGCTTGGAGTCGGAGTCCATGTCGGCAACGGAGTAACCGTCGGGGTTATTGTATAAGTCGGCGTAAATGTCGGAAAGGGAGTTGATGAAGGTGTCGGCAGTGGCGTATCAGTCGGAAAAGGGGTATTTGTCGGGCAGGGTTGTGTGGTTACCTTTGTACTTTGAGACCAGGGTGAACTGTTTTCAGTCAGAGAATCAGCCGCTTTAACATGAGCATAATAGTTTGTATTGCATTTGAGGTTATTGACAAGAACCCAATTGCCAAAGGTCCAACCGTTGGTTCCCGGGGGGTTAGGGACGGCAATAACATTTTCCGTAGCAAAGCAGGTATTACCATCCGGAACAATTCCCAAAGTGCAGAGATAATTACCGTTCAGGCTGTCCTGATTGTTTGAACCGTTGGTTATCTGAAACCAGTAAGAATCGGTTCCAGCCACTTGTGACCAAATAAGTGCAAGAGTATCCGGTGAAGCATATTCTTCATCAATTGAAAGCTCCGGGGCAATTACAGGCGTCGGAGTTACAGTCGGAACCGGGGTGTCAGACGGAATCGGTGTAGGAGTACGTGATGGGGTGGCGGTTGGGGTAGGTGTTTTGCTAGGAGTTGGGGTTGGAGTTGGCTTTTGACTGGTAGTGCGGATTGTTTTGACCAAGTTAATGTCATCAGTTGAGGGCCAGATGCCAAGATAATTAATTTCAGCGGCAATACTGTTGACAAATAATTGACAATGTTTGTAAGGGTAATCAATGGTATCGCCGCAACTGACAGTGTCAGCTGTTAGACAACGGTTGGCCATGATCTGGACAGTAGCTTCGATTGGTTTTTCTGCCAGTTGATGGTGACGATTTAAGGTTTCTTTGACTTTGGCTGTTCGGATATCAGGACAAGTTGTTTCAATGAACCGTTGTTCCTGAAGTCCAAGACCATCGATACCGGCAGCATATATTCTAGTAATAACACTGTCTGATGTTAAGTCAGCATCATTTCTTAAGGGAGCCCAGAGAGTTTTGAAACCGTTGGTTTCTCCCCACTTGCCAAATTGAACTATGGGGTTGGCGTCACTGTCAGCAAAACGCATTGAGAATTCATCTGCCGGTGTATGCCCACTTTCAGGGTTATATACCAAGGTAGTGACACCGATATTTTTCAGCCTGGTGATATCCAGATTAGTTAAGAACGAGACAGAACCTATGCCTAACCAGAAATCAGTAACTGATTGGCCACTGTTTTTAAGATTTTCCAGTTGGGTATAGACGTCATTGTTGATGGAGAGGAGCATCATGCCTCTGACAATAAAAGGCTCAAAACCTTGATAGGAAGAATTAAAAACAGAGGAATTGATTTCAATGGGTTTGGAGAAGCCGGTTGACTGGGTAGTAGTTGGAGTTGGCGTTTTGCTTGGTGAGGGGATGACGGTAAGAGTCGGAGCCGGTGTTTTGGTTGGCGTAACTGTTGGAGTAGCTGTTGGTAGCGGACAGAAGGCAAAATGAGTGGAGGAGAAGGAGGAAATGTTTTGATAGTTGGGATCATTGGTCCAAGCAACTTTGACATTGACAGTTTCTCCCGGGAGATTAAAAGTAACAGAGGGATCAGGGCTTCCCAACCATTCATTTAAATACCAGACCGGTTCAGGGCCATTACTCCAGGCCTGGACCCAATAATTTATGGCTCCACCGGGATCATTCCAGGAAAACGTCTGATGATTTTCAGGATCACATTGAGCTGTAACTGATTGTATCGGAGGAAGTCCGGTCGGGGTTGGAGTTGTCGTGACAGTCGGTGTGGCGGTCGGGTTGGGAGTTGAAGTGACTGAGGGAGTAACTGTCGGTACCGGAGGGTTGATATTTATTTGAGCCTGGTTTGCAGTGAAGGGTAAAACTAAAAGGGATTCATCGATAATTTGGAATTGATTATTATCAAAATAAACTGTATCCGTCTGATCGGGCTGATTGGTGGACGGAGTAAAATCCAATTCGGCTAATTTGAAAACACCGCTCGGCGGGCTTTCCCTGTCAGCGGGAGGTATTCCCACGACCAATAAGATAGAGCCTGTTAAATTGGCTTCCTCCATCGATGTGGTGCGGATTACAGTTGTCAACGGGGAAGCAGGACGGATATCGGATGAGAGTCTGATTTTTGACGGATTGAAATTGATTTTTACCCTGGTGAAAAAAATCCGGTGAGTTTTGGCATCAGCATAAATTTTCAAAGTATCTCCCGCCGTTGAAAGATTCAGGGAAGAGGGATAAAAATAGATATTTATTGAAGAAGAACTGTTTTGGGCATGAGAAGAAAAAACAGCGGAAAAAAAGAACAGGAAAGATAATAAAATAATTACTGTTTTTTTCAGGATTGATTTATTTTCCATAATTTATGACCCATAAAACGTAATCAATACCGTCAACTTTTCCGTCTGAATTGAAGTCACCTTTTGAGGAACCGGATGTTGTTGTTGATTCATAATTCGACAACCAGATTACATAATCTATGCCGTCAACTTTATTGTCACCGTTGGCATCGCCTGATACGGCTTGATCAGAACAGGTAGAGCTGTCATTTCTGAACCAGCATCGGGTGAAGGCAGAATTGAGGAAAAAGTTAAGTAACTGGGTACCGACTTTTAATATGCCAGTTGAGGAAGGATGGGTGCCGTCTTCAATGAAATCAGAAATAGCATAAGTCAAACCGTCAGAACGCGGGTGGTTATCATCAGCCCAAAGGTACGGTCCCCAACCAATCCAGGGCGCAACCGTATTGTAATTTAAGTCGCCGGCCCGAGAATCGACAATATTGCCCTGTCTCATCTGATCGATTTGGCCCTGAATCAGCCATTTGACCGAAAAGCCGCCTTCAAAGGCATAAGGCTCCGGGTTTTTGGTTATGGCTGCTCCGGTAGCATAGCCTCCATAGACTCTACTGGAGAGGAAGACCAGTTTGACATTGGGATATCTGACTTTGATAGCCCGCATGGCAGCGCCTAAATTTGTCTCCAGTTTATAGGCATCGGCATTCAGATTGGGCAGGGAAGAAGTGGGGTCGCGGTGGGCATTTTTCACCCAGATTACCTGGACTTGTTTTTCGCTAACTCCGGCGGGAGTCAGCCATTGATCTCTTATTACGTCGTAGGCGGAACTTGTTGGAGAAGCCCAGATTTCGGCGGTCTGGGTTCCCTGGGCGCCGTTGACGATTGTTAATTTGGTTTTATCAACCAGCGGGTTGACGGAGGATTGGCCCATAAAGGAATTGGCAACACAGGGAGGACCGCTGCACCATTCCATAAAAGTATTGGACATGCCGATTGATAAAAGAACTATTTTGCCGGAAGAATTGGAAATGCCATTGATATCAAGTGGTTGGACAGAGTTGGCTTTTTGTAAACCAGCCGTCTGATGGTCGGCCGGGACAATATTTTGACTGTTTTCATAAAGACCGCCGGCAAAACCCTTATAGGTTGAAGTACCCATATCAATTAAGGGAGCAGCGGATGTTGGTTGCAAAGGAGGCGTAGGTGAAGGTGTTGTGATGGCCGTCGGTTGAGGTGTAGGTGTCGGCTGGCCGGATGAAGGAGCGTTTAATATTGATACCAGATTATCGATATAGTAAAGATCGCCGACGGGGACGATCGGGGTATCAAGGAATTTGGCCAATTCTTCTTTTGATTCTTTTAATATGAGGGCTTTGGCATCAAAAAGGGTTTTTGTCTGAAGATAGGACATAATGGCATTTTCCCCCTGGGTTTCCCCGTTTTCGGCCTGCATCCAGTAGGGGGCCATGTTTTCGTAGCGGGTGATGGTATCAGCAACTTCGGCCAGAATATTCTGATTAAGATAGTTGGCAGATTCGGGGACCAGATTCATGAAATTCCAGGCGGTAATGAGAGTGTAGAAATAATTTTTGGACAGAATTTCAGTGTCAGCAGTATTTACCATATACCAGTTAAAGTTGGTGTAGCGGAGACTTAAGAGTCTTTGCAGTTCGGCCTGATGAGCCGCATAAGCCGATGAAGGTTGACCTGCCAACTTAGCCAGCTCAATATAGCCGATATAGCCTGTTATAAAGGCATTATGGACATGAGGGTAAGCAGTTAAGTATTCATCAGTGAGATTACTTTTGTTGGCGGTAATGGGAGCTTTAAGTTTTGTCTGAACCTGGGAAAAAAGAGTCGCCGGATCTCCAAGTCCTTCTTTGGCATATTTCCAAATAGCATAAACATTGTGAGGTGGAATGCCACTCCAGCCGGAAAACATTGAATTGCTTCTTGCGTCAAAATTTTTAGCATATTGGGCAAAGGTAAGGATGTCAGGCTGGTAGATATACGGCTCCCGCCAGTTGCCGTCAAGCCAACCGATATGGGAAAAAGAATAGGGAGGATAGGCGTTAAATTCGCTTTGGAGGTAGGCTTTGACGCTGTTTTGAAGCGTGGACGATAAATGCGGCAGCGCCCGGGTTAAAACATAAACCAGATCCTGGGGATTGTGCCAATAATCCAGTCCGTATTCATCAAGAAGAGTTTTAATCCGGACCGCGGTACCACCCATAACGCCAAAGCCGGGTTTTAAGTGTCCGGCATTGACTAATTTTTGGATTTCAGTTTCTAATTTAGACTTTAAGATGCTATCGGAGACGGAATCGGCAAAGGTTTGAGCAGGTTTAAAGCTTGCCTTTCCCAAAATGGGAGCGGCAGTTCCCTGACCGGTTGGCGAAAAAGCTATCAGGGCGTTACTGTTGATACTGTAAAGTTTTCCTTTATAAACAATCGGCGCCACTTTATCATTCTCGCCCCAAAATGAAGCCGGAGTCGGAGGATTCCAGTAAAATTTGGTGGCTTCCTGATGATAACCGGAGGGCAGATAGAGCGAAGTCAGTTTACCCTGGCTGTCCTGATTAACGTATTTCCACTGGCGATTGATATCATCAAGATGACTAAAATAGTCCTTATTCGGTTGGGAAATATCAACTCCGGCAATAAGACGGTCATCCGTATGGTTGACATAAATTTTACTGCCTCCTCCGGAAATACCGTTCGGTTCATCTGAAGGCCAGAAACCGCTTTGGCCTGTATTATCTGAATAGGGCAGACTCATAATCGGAGTGCCGACTTTCCAACCTATCAGCGTTGCTCCTGATATAGACGGGCCGGCGGCATGATTGGTCGAACGGAAGTAAAGGACATTGTCAAACCCACTGACAACCGGCGGGTAGCGGGTACCGGCGTCACCGTTAAAAGATATGGGTGCAGCATCGGTTAATCCATCATTATCCAGATCAAACTGGATTTCCTGTCCGGTAGTTCTATTTAGGAATATGGCCTGTCTTCTGTTGGGAAACTGTTCGTAATAATCAGGGTAGGAGCCTCCGTAGGGATTGGTGGCCATATTCATGGTAGTTTCACCCTGCGCCCAGTCACCGGATTCATTGCCAAGAACTCCCGGAACTTTGTCACCTGTCGGATCGGGGAAAAGCCATGGAGTTATTTGTTTGTCACCAACTTCGTTATCCTTTACCAAAACTACAAAGTCTTTATAAATTACCGGCCACCAGGAACGAAAACCCATGCCGGGAATTTTTGCCGATTTCCAAACAAGAGCACCGGTGTCGGCATTCAGGGCGTAAACATAGGCATCTTTGGAAGGAACGATGACGATACCGCTGGTATAAGCGGCCGACTGAAGGATCTGGCCGCCGGTTTTGAATTTCCAAACCAGTTGGCCGGTTGCGGCATTGACAGCATAAATATAGGTATCTCTATTTCCAGCATAAACCTTACCATTGATGACCAGAGGATTGGTATCAAAACCGCCTTCGGCCGAAAAAGTCCAGATTTTTTGACCGCTTGTGGCATTGACCGCATGAAGTTTTTTATCCAGGCCGCCGACATAAACAACACCATTATCAAAGGTCGGTGAATTTCCCAGAGGCAAGTCGGTGGCATAGACCCATTTTTCAGTACCCGTTTCACTATCTATGGCATAAAGACCTTTGGCTGTCGAGATAAAGATAGAGTCATTTGCGGCAATGGCCTGGACTTTTTGGGGAATGTAAGGCTCAATCGGTTTTACCCACTGTGCTTTTAAGTTTCCGGGAATATCCTCAGGAGTCCAACTGGTTCTTTGGGGATTAGCCCCTGCCATGGGCCAGGCCGGTGCCTGGGGACCGATGGTACCCTGGGTTACTGTTAACTTTGGATCCGAACTTCTGATGGTTGGTACTGATGCATTCAAAAGTGTAGCATCAAAATAATATTCCGGCGGATTGCAAAATCCGGCACAGTCATTTTGCCATTCGACCGTCCAGGAAGTCAGGGCTTGGGAACCTGCAAATGTTGCATTGGCAGGCTGAACTTTGGCGTCTTCATCAAAACCTCCTTCAAGAAGCGAATCGGCTTCCCTGACTTTAAAGGACACCTGAAGATTGGAACAATTGCCGGTTGCCTCGACTTTAAGGGCTAATGTTTCACCTTCGATAGCCTGGGATTTTGGCCAAGTAGCAGAGGTTAAATTGCAGGGAGCAGATGGAGTAGGGCTTGGTGACAGGACGGAAATGGTGGGAGTCAAAGTTAGAGCAGTGATGGGTGTCGGGGTGAGTGTTTTGGATGGCGTTGGAGTTGTGGTTGTGGTCGGAGAAATTGCAGGAAGAGGTGAAGCGGTTGGTTGGATTGTGGGAATAATTTGCTGATAATCGCCCATTCTGACGGCATAATCGGCAGTCAGTCCGGCAACATTTAAGACAATATTGCCGGCATTATCGGCAGTTTTGTTTTCCAGAATAATTGCCTGACCCGTATTGGTATTCCAAGTTTCCACTTTTAATGAAATATTTGGAGTAAATCCGGGAACAGTTACAGTGCCTGATTGAGGCGTGATTGAGACGGCATCAACGACATTTTTCCAGGTATGGTTTTTATTGCTTATCCAGAGATGAGCGCGGTTGTTAAGGGAATCTTTCTGGCCCCATGCCCGGATATTGGTGTTTGAAGAAATTGCAGCAGCGTCTTTATAGTTACCGTTATTGAGAGGAATATCTTTGATGAAATTATAAAAAGTTTTAAACATCGGCCGATGATCATGATGAACGCCGCTCTTATCAATGTTATAAATCTGCTTGGTAAAATTGCCGCCGGCAAAGAAATGCTCCATCAAACCTCCGTGGTTAATGCCGGCCCAGATAAAGTCATGCAGCCACTCACCATTTTCGGAATTGTTGGCAAGAACATCCGTTCCGTTAAAACTCCAGGCAACTTCTCCCCTTATAAACGGTTTTCTTTTGCCAGGAGCAAAAATATTGGTCAGGGTACTTAACCAATAGGAGAAGTAAGCCGAGTCGTAGAATTGGGCCGGGTCGGTTGAGCCTTCCGTGGCATAGAGGTGCTGATCGACATAGTCAACATCGGCGTAAAGTTTGTCCGTATTGTTCCAGAAATACCAGGGGTAATTACCTCCCCAAAAAGAGGTGGAGATTGGATGGGCATTGGGATGGTCGTAGAGACAAACATTACCAACGGCTGTATCGTACACGGGTTCCCGGCCAAAGACACGGCATTTCATGTATTTGCCAAACTCATCTGCCTGGACCCAGTGTTTGGTGTTGCCCGGATCGCCTTCATTTAGAAGTTCCCAGGAGTGGATGTTGGGAGAGTAACCCCAGCGGGCCTGAATGTAGCGCCACCAAGCCTGCTGAAGCCAGCGGACTTTGGTCATTTGCCTATTATTTCCGTAAAAATAATCATCATCCTGGGCACTGATTGGTTGACCATCATAGTTGATAGTTTGGAAGATGCGGTCATTTTTTTCGTTCATCACGGCTTTGAGATAAACACCGTTTTGTTCGGAAAGATTTAATAGCTTATCAAACGAGTAGGCATCACGCTGGTTAACATACTGATGCATGGACATGGACGGTTTGTATATGAGGTTGGCGCAATTTTGAGTACAGGAGGCTTCTTCAAGTTGAACCTGATCGATGAAGACGTGGCCAGCTATGGTGTCTGTATCTGTTGATTTAACATTGTCAAAAGTCAGGTAGAAATTACCCAAGAAATCACTGGTTCCACTGTTAAAGGTTCCTTCCAAAAGTGACCAATTGGGATTTTGCGGATCCTGACTATGGGACCAGCTTTGGCCGGCGGGAGGATTGTAGGTGGCAGCCAAGACAGTACCGGTACCCGGATAATAACAGCGTTTGGTTATATCGGTTGTATCCCATAACCAGCCTCCCCTTTTAACTGCAAAGCCAAAGGGAAGACCGATAACACGGGGTCCTTCCAAGTCAACATCCTTATAACGGACACGGAGACGGTAGTCGGTGTTTTGTCTGACGGGGATGTTGGTTATGTAGCGGCAAGGAGTAAAACGAGGTTGATTATTATTTACCGTATCCAGATACTCGTCATAATCGAGCCACATGTAATTTTCCGAACCTATGGGAGGAGCAGGCGGTATGAGTGTATTATAGTTGGCAAACTGGTTACTTACCGGATTGACAATTCCCATGCGGGGTTCCTGGGTGGCGTGAAAGGGATTGTGCGATCCCCACTTGCCCCAAGCTTCGCCATAAATTGAAAATTGGGAGATCCAGACGCGGGAAAGCTCGATTCCATTGGCACCCATTTTTTGGAATTTATCGCTGTTGCCCAAAACCGGATTGACATTGTCCAGATCGCCGCCGTTAAGGTTATAACCTAAGGCTGGGAAGTAGGTACCGTCGTCGTATTCGAAATAACGTGGATCAGAAGTTGATGTTTTTATAAAGCCTTTATTTTCTGATGACGAAACATTGAAAGAGAGAGTATTTGAGGTGGTTTGGCCGTTTTTGTCTTGAGCGGTAATTTTATAATTCCAAGTGCCGATTTTATTTGGAGAAAATCTGACTTTCCATTTGAAAGTTCCTTTGGGATAGAACCACTCTTTTCCTGCTTTAACCTGATCGTCAAACTCCTGATAATAAAAGGCCGGCTGCAGGTATGAATTGCCCTGGGGATCGGTAAATACGGCATTAACGGAAATGCCGTTGTATCTGGCGTTAGAAACACTTATACCGGCAGGCGGATTGGGATCGAAAGGGAAGTCAAAATTAGTGGCGACAGTACCGGAAATATCAAAATTGACTTCAAATTTTTCATAGTTGACGACTGTTCCTGTTGATTGATTAATATTTAATATTGAAAAGTTACCGGTGGCTGATTGCGTTATAGGAATTGGAGAAAGGTATGGGGTCGGAGTCGGGGTGGGACTTCCCGATAGTGTCGGGGCAGGTGGCGTGGGTGTATTTGATGGTGATGGCGTTGGTGTTTTGGTCGGAGTGAAAGTTGGGAACAAAATTGGCGTTTGGGTCGGCACAGGTGGTAAAGTAGGCGAGCCTGATGAGGGAGCCGCTATCGCGGAAATAAGATTGTCGATGTAATAAAGATCACCGACCGGAACGATGGGTGTGTCAAGATATTTTACCAGCTCCTCACGGGAGGCTTTTTTAACTAAAGCCAAAGCCTGGAAGAGGGAATAAGTTTGCTGGTAGGGTTGGATAGCACTTTCACCCTGGGTCTCGCCGTTATGGGCGGCCATCCAGTATGGTGCAATATCCTGATATTTTTGAAGAATGGCCAGTATGTCTTTGTCGGGATCGGATGATCTGGCATTGGCAGATAAATAATCCGCCAGTTCCGGAGTCAGATATGCAAAGTTGAAGTAAGTGATGAGAGATTCATAATAGCACTCGTTTTCACAAGTAAAAGGTTCCTGGGGGTTGGGAAAGGTCATCAGCTGTTGGACCCGTAACGAGAGCAGACGGTTCAGTTCAGTTTCAAATGATCCATATTGGGATTGTGACTGGCCTGCCAATTTAGCCAGTTCCACGTATCCTTTATAAGCTGCAATATAAGCATTATGAACAAGCGGAAAGCCCTGTAGATATAAGTCAGTCAATTTGGAATCATTTGCTGTGATTGGCGTTTTGAGTCTAGTTCCCCAGGCGGAAAATAAAGTAGCCGGGTTACCCAAACCAGCAGCCGCATATTTCCACATAGCGTAAATGTTGTGAGGTGGAAATCCCCATGGTCCAGATGAACCAAATTGTTTGCCTAGGTTGGGGATGGTAAAGGTACGAAAGACTGTTTCTGCCGGAGGATAGGGATAGGGATCTCTTTGGACACCTTCGGTAAAGCCAATATGGGCGTAAGTGTAAGGAGGGTAGTTGGCAAATTCGTTTTGCAAATAGGTTTTTACCTGCTGTTGTAAAGTTGCAGATAAATGCGGAAGAGCGCGTAAAAGGACAAGTTGTATATCAGCCGGGTTGTGCCAGTAGTGTGATAAATAATCATCAAATGCTCTTGAATGATGACTGGTGACACCGCCTGCCATAATAAAACTGGGTTTGAGATGTCCTGTCGAGACGATTTCTGAAACTTCCTGTTCCAAACGGGATTTGAGTTGGGTATAAGTAAAGGTAGGAGGATTGGTTGGGGGAGAAACAGAAACGGCAGAAGACAGCATGGGCGCATTTGAACCGGCACCGCCTTGACCAAAAGCGACCAAAGCATTACCCAAGATGACGTAGAGTTTTCCTTTATAGGCAGCTGGTCCGACTTTGTCGTTTTCATTCCAAAAGACCGCTGGAAGAGGCGGATCCCAGAAAAACTTTTTGGCTTCTTCATAATAATTCCCCGGCATGCCTATGTTGGTGAATGGGGTAAACGGTAAGCCCCCGCTACTAATATAGCGCCATTGACGTACGGGATCGCCGTCGTCAACACTGGAGAAAAAATCTCTGTTGGGCAAAGATAAATCAACCGCGCCGACGTAACGGTCGCAGCAAAGATTCCAATAGATTTTATTACCTGCTGCCGACATACCAACCGGTTCATCACCAGGCCAAAACCCGCTTTGGCCAAAGGTGTTAGAATAAGGCAAACTCATAAAAGAGGTGCCTACTTTCCAACCAGCTATGGTTTTACTGCCAAATCCGCCGGAACTGCGGGTGTTGGTCCGGAAGTAAAGCACATTGTCAAAACCCGAAACAACCGGAGGGACGTGAGTGCCGGCATCACCGGCGAAAGATACAGGGGCTCCGTCGGTAATTCCGTCGTTGTCAATGTCAAAGGCTACCTCCTGGCCGGTTGAGCGATTGAAAAAGAAGGCGGTGCGGTAGTGGGGAAAAGTTTCAAAGAAGTTGGCATAGGTCCGTCCATAGTTATTGAGGTTGACGTTCATAGTGGACATACCGGAGACCCAGTTTCCCGGTTCGTACCCTAACTGCCCCGGGACTGCGTTGTTTGGAGTAGAACAAAACTGGTTGTCAGGAGGACAATAAAGCCAGGGGTTGTCCAGATTTCCTCCAAATGGAGTCCTGGTGAAAATGGCATAATTTTGGTAGATTACCGGCCACCAGGAATAAAAGCCCATACTGGGAAGTTTTTGTGATGATTTCCAAACCAGCCCGCCGGATTGAGCATTAAGCGCATAAGCATAGCCATCATTTGAGGCAAAAAAGAGCGAGCCCTGCAAGGTGCCGGAAATACCATCATCCTCTGTCTTAAAAGCCGAGGACTGGAGAATTTGATTGCCTGTTTGGTATTTCCAAGCTAGACTTCCGTTACTTGTGTTGACCGCATAAAATGCCCCATCGCGGTTACCTGCATATACTTTTCCGTTGGCTACAACCGGATTAGTATAAAAACCACCCTCAGCTGTATAAGTCCAAATACCGGTTCCAGTACTTGCATTAACGGCATGAAGTTTTCTGTCCATTCCGCCCACATAAAGTGCACCATTATCGTAGGTAGGTGAATGACCCAGTGGTAACTCTGTCGGATAGACCCAAGCTTGTGCACCGGTATCAGCGTTAAAAGCGTATAGTCCTTTGGCAGTTGCCACAAACACTTTTCCCCCGGCTCCGATTACCTGAACGTGTTGAGAAATGTAAGGTTTTATTGGCTTAACCCAAACGGTGGCGATATTACCAGGTAAGTTTTCCGGAGTCCAGGAAGTTCTTTGGGGATTAGCCCCTGCCATCGGCCAGGGGATATCAGTTTGGGCATGTACCGGAGGAGGCTTAATAAATTGGCGGTTACTTTTTAATCGGACGGAAATTATTCCTAATAAAAGGAACAGAAGAAAAATTCCGAAATAACGGATTTTAAGTTTAGAAAATTGCACTCGGGCAGTAGCCCTAATTACATATTAGGAACAAGTTTTTTGTATTGTCAATGAGTTTGAGGATTTTATCAGGGTTTGGAGGTAATTTCTGAAAGCCCGTCCATTTCCAATTCGGCTATGTCTCCGCTGGTAAAAACCACCTTCATTTCCGATACTTCCAGATAAACGGAGGACCGGCCTTCCCGGAGGCTGACAAACTGCAATTGGGGCAGGCTGACAGTTCCTCCCGGAGCTGAACCGGGATCATTTGATTCAAACTGCATCTGCAATTTTCCACCGGAATTGGCCTGATCAAAGGCAGTTTGGCCGGTGAGGGTAAAATAATTAATAACATCAGTGTTTATTCCGGTCAGAATCAAGTACGACGGGTCAAATACAAGCGAAAAACTTAAAGAGCTTATTTTTTTATTTTCTGCCGTTACCGCCTGGGGTATAAGAGCAAAATGCTGGCCGGTTTCTATTTCCAGTTTTTTGGGAAACAGATTGATTTTAACCTGATTGGCTTTTGCTTTTGTTCTTGTTTCCTGAAGCTGTGTGGCTACCCTGACTGAAGTTAATACCGTAATTGAAGCGATAACGAAAGAAAACAGGACAATGATGTCTTTTAACCCGATTTTTCTTCTATTGGCATTTTTGAAATCCTGCTCTTTTTTATTTTCATAGAGTTCATTTAAACGGGGATTTCTAAGCGGGAAAGGGTAAACTCTTTTTAGTGAACCGTCTGCCATATTTAATTGTTTATGGAAATTAATGGACCAATTCTATAATAGAAATATTATTATGACTTTGTCAAACTTTTCTTGACAAAAACGGGCGGCGTTGTAGATTATAGGTAACTATGATATTTCTTGGGGCTGATCATGGCGGATATCATCTGAAAGAGAAGCTGAAGAAGTGGCTGAAAGAGTGGGAATTGGTATATGAAGATTTGGGTAATACTGATTTTGATAAGGATGATGATTATCCCCGATATGCTTTTGCAGTTGCTGAATCTGTTGCCAATGAGGAAAAGAAGGGCAAAGAATATCCTTACCCGTGGAATAAAAGACCTAAGGGGATCCTTATTTGCCGGTCGGCAATAGGCATGGTAATTGCGGCCAATAAGATAAAGGGCGCCAAAGCCGGAGCAGCATATAATGAGCGGATGGCCAAATTATCCCGCGAGCACAATGATGCCAATATTCTGGCATTGTCGGAAGACCTCGTTGATGAAATCCTGATTATAAGGATATTAAAAACCTGGCTGGATACGGAATTTTCCGGGGAAGACAGACATAAGCGAAGAATCAGGCAGATTGGGGAATACGAAGTAAAAATTCAAAATTCAAATGACAAATGACAAATCAAATTCAAAATTCAAATAACAAATGATAAATCAAATTCAAAATTCAAATGACAAATGACAAATGACAAATCAAATTCAAAATTCAAATAACAAATGATAAATCAAATTCAAAATTCAAATGACAAATGACAAATCAAATTCAAAATTCAAACGACTAATGACTTACATACATAGATAGGAATAATGTTTAGTCAAGGATCAACCTTGACATGCTTTAGGATGAGAGGCGGTCGTTACCGAGAATTATCAGGAAATCGGCATTATCGGGAGCCTGTTCGTTTGAGGGGAGGGCGGAAATTTCAGCCTTGGCCACTCCGGCAAGATTTTCCATCTCTCCTTTTTTATTTCCCGAGATATCAATAATTATTGTTTTGGCATAATTCCTATTTGCGGCGTTGCCTTTACTGACTATTTCGGCATTGGCGGCATTTTTTTCCAAATCATCAATAAATTTATCAAGAACACTGCCTGTTGTGGTGCCGTTTAATACGGCAACATTTACCGATTGGCGGGCGGGTGAGGGGGAGACATTCTTAGTTTGCACTCCTTCCACATCAGAAAAGGCCAGACTGCCGCTTTCAGTTGCGGTGGCGATGGCCGGGGTCATGGTTGGAATGATAAGCGGTCCGACTTCAACAATGAGGTTGTCAACAGGATCGTAGAGGATGGCTTTTTTAGCCTGAGTATAGAGAAGGACTTTATCGCCGACTTTGGCCCGGGCGAAAAAAGGCTGGTCCTTTAATTTTTCCACATCAGTGACTGTAGCTACTGTGGGAAGTTCGCCT
>Ga0155334_116_pt1 | contig 39369 bp, 38 predicted proteins | sample RifCSPhighO2_02_FD_106302 | JGI IMG/M metagenome (GOLD analysis project Ga0155334, IMG submission 106302) | Candidatus Gottesmanbacteria bacterium RIFCSPHIGHO2_02_FULL_40_24 | reverse complement strand
TCTGCCCGGTTGACAATCCTTTATGTACAGATGTTGCTCCAACTCCACCACTGGCTTGCGGAGAGCCCTGCGGACCATACCAACCAAATCAATGTCCTCAGGAATGCCCTTTCTGCCCGGTTGACAATCCTTTATGCCAGGTTGAAGTTACACCGACACCTCCGGCCCTTTGTGACTGCGATAGTGTTACTTATACGGGAGATTTTGAAATAGGGAAGACAATTACCATGACGACTTATGCAGTAGCCTTGACTCCTGATACGACTGAAATTTTATATATGGATTATCATGTCGAAAAAGACGGAGTTGAAATAGATTCAGGTTACGGAATACCGGCAGAGGAAATTCCCGGTACCAACGGCAGGTATAAGACAAGCTGGGATTATACAATTCCGTCAGATGAAAGCGCGCCCGGGGAATACAGGATTTGGGTAAAAATAGTCTGTGCCAGAAAGTTTGCCGGACTGAATAAATCTTCCACGACGGCGGTCTTAGGTACAGAAACAACACAGAGAGTAACTTTTATTAATTCCCTGATGGATTTTCTTAACCGCGTCTTTTTCCTGAACAAGAAGTTGTCACCTTTGGCTGTTCCACCGACCCCACCGGCAATTCCCGGACCGGATAAATTAAAACCGACTATTCTGGCCCCATCGGGAGCCAAATCATTGCAACTTGGGACCTTTCATGCGGTAGTAAATCTCCGGGTAGGCTGTAAGGAGTTAAGTTTTACCATTCTCTAATAATACTTTTGATCTGCTAATAATTTATAGCAGAAGGGAAAATACCAGCGGAACAGATTTAGTCCGGTTATGGATAAGATTAAAATTCTTCCATTAACAAAAACAAAATTAAATGAGGCTGTCAAGTTAGTTTTGGCGGCGGAACTTGATACCAGAGAAGAGATTGAACATCATTTGGAGCATATTAATGCTCATTATATGGCACTGGACGGAGAGAAGGTAGTGGGAGTAATCGGCTGGTATCAAGATAATGTGAAATATGCGACTGAGGCTATGGGGGATAAATTTCCCGGGGAAAAGACTTATTGGGTCGGTTTTTTTGCAGTAAGCGAAAAGTACAGGGGAAAGGCGGTCGGATACGCACTTTTGAAAATACTGGAAGAAGTTGTTAAAGCAAAGGGAACAGATGAACTATGGGTAGTTTCAGTGCCCCAAACGAGGTTTTATTATTTAAGGCAGGGATTTAAATTAGTAATGGAGGGATATATTTCCGGCAATAAAAAATACTTTATGGTTAAGGACTTAAATATTTCAAACTAATATAATAGGAATCAACAGCAGAATAGGATTGGCGGATTATTTAATCAAAACGTTCAGGAGAGAGGAGATAAGGGTGATGACAATTGAGGCGATGAGGGCGGTTCCGAATGATTCCACTTCAAATCCCCTGATAAGTGCCGAGGCCATCAACAGAAGGATGGCATTAATGACAAAAAGAAAAAGCCCGAGGGTAAGTATGGTGGCCGGCAAAGTCAGAATAACCAGCAGCGGTTTAACCAGTAAGTTCAAAATAGCCAGAAGCAATGCGACAATTATGGCAGTTATGTAAGAATCGATGGTAAAGCCGGGAACAAGATATGTTGTTAAAAGGAGAACCACAGACCTGATTAAAAGATCAATAATATGTTTCATTTATATCCAGAATATCAGAAACTGACTTAAAAAACATCCGCTTTTTCATTAAGAAATTGTTAAGATGTATTTACAGAAGACAGGCCAGAATTTTAATCAGATCCACTTTTTATATTTAAAGAAGGCGATCATAGCCAATATTATAGTTGCCATTATAAAAGACAGGTAGACCAGGGCCAGAGGATGTTGGGCAAACGGAAGGAAAGCAAGGTTCATGCCGTAGATACCTGATAAAAGTGTTAAAGGCAGGAGGATTACGGAAAACATTGTGAGAATTTTAATGGTTTCATTTGTTCTGAAGGTAAGATAACTTTCAAATGTCTGGCTGAGGTTATTTGACAGTTCAATTACATCTTCGAGCCGGTCCCAAATTTTTTTCAAATGATCGGTAATATTAGCCAGATAGTCTTTCAATTCCTCATCTATAAACGGATGGGTACTTTGTTCAATTCTGGCAAAGGAATTAAGTTCGGGCTTAATTAAACTTTGGAAAAAAATAACATTTCTTCTCAGAAAAGACAGATGTTCGGTAACATCCCTGGGGCTGGCTGAAAAAACTTCCGTATCAATTTCCTCAAGAGTCCTTTCGAACATATCAAGGAGCGGGAATATGGAATCAACCAAATTATCAAGAATCCGGTAAAGAAGCATGCCGGCTCCTCCGGCAAAATAAGCCTCACGCTCATTTTTGTTTTTAGTAATTCTTTCAAATATTTCTTCCATGGCCATAAATCCCGGATCGATTACCGTTATCAGGTCGTTTTCGGTCAGGAAGAAGTCGACTTCTATTGAAAAAATTTTGTTGGTTTTGGGATTAAATTGAGGGAAATGAAATACAAAAAAGACATATTCGTCTTCTTCGTCAATTTTGGGCCTTTGAACAGTTGAGATAATATCTTCAAGATGAAGCGGATGGAAATCATAAATTCTTTTTAACTCATTTATATTTTCAGTAGAAGGATTTCTGAGGATAATAAAATTGGTAGTTTGATGACGGATTTTTTGAAAAGCAGGTAAATCCGGTTTAGCTAAGTTTCCATTATTTTTATTCCTCATTGCTGCAATAAGCTCGGCACCCCGGGTTACGGGGAGTGTCGGGTTGGTGAATACCTTAAGAAGCTTAATGTGTTTATCCATAGTTTTATTTTAGACCTCCCAATTAAGAAGGGTCAATACCGGAATATTTAAAAGTTAAAAGATAAAAATTAAAAGTTAAAAGATAAAAGATAAAATTAGTTGTTGAGAATGACTGCCCGATTCTGATAATATGAAGAGTCATATGGATTACACAAAACATACTCTGGAAAACGGTTTGAGAATTTTGGATATTCCCATGCCCGGTGTTAAATCTGCCACTGTTTTTATTCTGGTCGGAGCCGGCAGCCGTTATGAAGAAAAGGAAATAAACGGCCTGTCACATTTTTTGGAGCATATGGCATTTAAGGGCACCAAAAAGCGTCCGACAGCACTTCATATTGCATCACTTATTGACGGAATCGGAGGAGAATTTAACGCCTTTACCAGTAAAGACCATACCGGTTATTATATAAAAGCCGCATCCAAACACCTGCCACTTTTATTTGATGTTTTATCGGATATGCTACTTCATTCCAAATTTGCCAGTGAGGAGATAGAACGGGAAAAGGGAGTAATTATTGAAGAAATAAACATGTATGAAGATACTCCGATGAGAAAGATTTCCGATCTCTATGAAAATCTTTTATACGGAGATACAAAACTGGGCCGTGATGTGGCCGGGCGACCCGAAGTAATAAGATCAATAAAAAGGGAAGATTTTAAAAGCTATATTAGCCGATTTTACAGTCCGTCAAATACAATTGTGGCAGTTGCCGGAGGGACTAATATTAAAGGGAAAAATAAAAAACTGAATGTTAATAATCTGGCCGAGAAATATCTGGGTAAATGGGAAAAAAGACAGACAGAAAAGGCTGATACAGTTCGTGACCTTCAGACCAAACCGGGAGTTTTAGTCCGCTTTAAGGATACACAACAAGCTCATTTATGTATCGGGGTACGCTCATATAACTTGATGCATGCCGATAAATACAAGCTGGCGGTAATGACAAATTTATTGGGCGGGGGAATGTCCAGCCGGCTTTTTATTGAGGTCAGGGAAAGAAGGGGATTGGCATACTATATTAGGGCATCAAATGAAATGTACCTGGATGTGGGGAACTTCGTCACCCAGGCGGGAGTAGATATTAAAAGAATAGATGATGCCATAAAAGTAATTTTGGAACAACTCGGTACTATTGCACAAGTACCGGTTAAACCAGAAGAACTTAAAAAAACCAAGGAAAATATGAAGGGAAAACTTATTCTTGAGCTTGAGGACAGCAGGAATACGGCCGGATTATTTTCAACGAACGAGCTTTTGGAGAATGAAATCCGGACTCCTGAGGAGATCATGAAACTAATTGATGAGGTAACCGCATTTGATATCAGAAAGACGGCAAGAGAGATATTTATTGAAAAAAATCTTAATCTGGCCATTATCGGGCCTTATAAAGAGGAGGAAAAATTTCTAAATTTATTGAAATTTTAAAATAAAATATTAACATGGAGCGTACTGTTGTTTTAATAAAACCGGATGCGGTAAAAAAAGGCATTATCGGGAAAATCATAACAAGGCTGGAAAATGCCGGTTTTACCATGATCGCGGCAAAATTCTTACGCTTGCCTGAGGATCTTCTGGACGACTGGTACGCCCACCATAAGGATAAATCCTTTTTTCCTGAACTTAAAACTTTTATGACTTCGACTCCGGTGATGGCAATATTATGGGAGGGAAAGGATGTAATAAAAAAAGTCAGGGAGATTTGCGGACCAACGGACAGCCGGAAAGCGCCGAAAGGAACAATACGGGGAGATTACGGCCGGGATGTCCAGGAAAATGCCATTCACGCTTCACAGGACGCCCATGCTGCCAATAAAGAGATGGACCTTATTTTTCTTCCGCATGAAATCCACGAGTACAACAGATAAGTTGAGATGGCAGAGCACGACTTTTCACATATTTTTGACACTATAAAGTATGATTCTTTTTAAATTCCAGGTTTAAACCGGTTTTATTATGCTTGAAGCAGGCGATAACGGAAACGGAAAATCATTAGAATTGTTAACAGAAGATGTTAAAAGCATTTTATGGCAAAGATATCTGAATTCTATAAACCAATCTACTTATCCGTTTACGGTAAGAGAAAGGGATGCCATGACTTTAGTCAGAAGCAGAACATTTCAGCCGGGCGATAAAGTTGAGGTCAGGCAACCCGAGAATGAGATGTCAATAACCGTATTTACCGGAGTGAAAGATGTTGCATTGGGAGGGGCGGTGACCCAGTTGTGGGATGATGAATCTTTAAAAATACTGACTAAATTAATAGGTGCCGGATTAAATTACAATACAATCAGGAAAAATTTATTAAGCAGGAGACCTTTACCTTTTGACATTAAGATATTTTTGGGCAGAGCAGTATCAGAGGAGCGAGTTACAGAAACCATTAATGAGAGTCTGGATTTGGCTTTAACTGAATTAGAAGCAGATTTAAATAATAAAGATTCATCCATAAGAGATATCGGGAAAAATGAAACTTTAAGGGTTTTTATGGGAGGATTGTCCGGTATTGATATGGTTCCGTCAAGACCCGCAGAGGCTGTCATTGACAGAATTGAAAATATAAGAGGAACTAAGGTAAGTCTGCCTTATTATCCTACACCGGACCGGCCTTACTCGATTTCATTAAATTTTCAAGACGGGTTATCAGTAAAATTAAATGAATATATCGGCCAATACCGGTTAATGAATATAAGAGCGTGATTTTTTACCTTACCGACTCTGATAACGCTTTTTTTAGCGGTTCAGGCATGTCAGGATGATCAAAGAATTTTGATAAATACGGATATACCGGAGCAACATATACTTTATCCTGATAACCCTTTCCACCGAATGTCATGGCAGAAAGCTCATCCCGGCTGTTTTTAATAGGACCTCCGCTTGATCCCCAATCAGTCCAGCCGGTTCCGATATCAAATTGAAAATCTCCTTCTTTGTCCAATGTTCCTTTATTTCCGGTTATTTGTACTTCATTAACAATCCATTTATCATTTGATTTCAAACATACTTCAGGAAAAGCAACACTGGTAAGGATATCTCCCGGTTGATAAGAATTTTCAGAGATCGGTAAAATTTGGGAAAAATTAGTGTATTTTTCATCAGGATCATTTTTATTTATTAAAATAATGGCAAAAGGATTGTCTTTAAGGGTCAATACAGAATGACTGTCAGGATACAGAGGAATTGATTTTCCCTGTCTGCCTGCATGGTATTGGGCAATCATTAATTCAACAGGTTGAAAATCCAGCGGTACTATGAAATGTCTGGCAGTTAAAACAGCCAGATATTTTTTATTTTCCATGAGAACCAGTCCGGAACCAACTTCTTTTTGCCGATCAGGAGAGACCGCATTCATGTAGACAGCATTATTTATCATATCCTGCGGAAGTTTTTCCCTGACGGCCATTTGCTGTTCAAAAGTTCTGGGTGTATTAACGAAAGCATTAAGTTGTGAGCTCATAGGTGTCGGAAGACTATCAGGAGGCGGAGGGGGTGGTTCTTTTTGAGGCAAGCAAGCAGCTAAAAATCCGGTAGCTAACAATGACAATCCTTTTAATACTCTTCGTCTTTCGGTTCCGAATTCACTCCATGATTTATTATCGTGAGGTTTTGAAGTCAATGTTGAAATAAATCCTGATTGAGGATGTTCTGAGGAAGAATCGGCCATAAAGGAATGGTAACAGAGTAAATGGAGACAGATCAAACAGTATTTTGCCCTTTGCCTATTTTTTCCTGCCGATTTTGAGAATTTGGAGGTAACGGCTGGGTTTGGCTTTGAGATTTTTAGCCAGGTCTAAAATCGAAATCTTTTTTACTTTTTTCCCGGGAGCAGAGATTGTTACTTGTGCACTTTTCACTTTTTTGAGTTTTTCAAAGAGATGGCTTTTTTTGGCAAACAGATAACGGAAAATGTCTTTTTCGACAATAAATCCTATTATTTTGTCATTTTCGTCAATAACCGGCAGAATGCGGACGTTATAAACCATCATGCGGGAAAGTGCCTTAAAAACATTCATGTCTTCGTATGCCGAGTAGACCGTTTTGTTCATAACGTCTTTAGCCGTCAGATAGACATGCTGTTCAATCTGATCTTCGATATCATCGATATCGGGGGCGTCGGGATAAAATTCAGTAAAGAAATTGCGGTAATCGGGAACCAGGTTTTTGAGAAGATCCTCGGCGGTAATAACACCCCGGAGACGGTTTTCATCATCAACTACGGGAACCATATGCATCTGTTTGTCGGAAATTAAGTGCCAAACGACATGGAGCGGTGTATCGAAGCTAACCGTGACAGGTTTTAACCTCATCAGACGAGTTACCTGCATATTTAAGAAACCCTTCTTAAATCTATTAATAAACGGAATATTTGTCAAGGTGATCATAAGGAATCTTTATATGATTTTTAATAGTTTGATATAAAAATGATTTAATATTTATGAGTTATTAATTTTTGTTGATATATAATTCATACATGGCGATATTTTTTGCAATGCTTGCCCTGATAGGCTGGGGATCAGGAGATGTTCTTATAGCTAAATTAACCAGAAAAATAGGCAGCCGGGTGACTTTATTCTGGTGGATGTTTAGTTCCCTGATTTTATCAAGTTTATATTTGCCTTTTGCCGGACCGATCCCCGACTTTTTAATGTTTTCTTTTGCATTGATATTAAATATCTTCGGTTTATTGGGGGTAATATGGTATGTTCAAGCGTTTGAACAAAGCCATATATCGTTAGTCGGAACAATTGCCGGTTCATTTTCAATTCTTGTCGTTCCTTTATCGGTTATTTTTTTCAGTGAAAGACTGGAAATACTTCAGATCGGCGCAATAATTATGACAATTACCGGTTTAATACTGGCAACATTACATCCGGAAGATTTAAAAAACAGAAACTTTAGGAGACTTTCGGAGAACAAAGGAATTAAGCTTTCCTTTTTAGCTTTTTTGAATTGGGGAATATATTGGACGCTAATAAGGATTCCTGTTCAGAAAATCGGTTGGTACTGGTCGGAATACCCATTTTATTTTATGATACTTCTTTTACCACTTATGGGTATGACTAAAAATATATCTATTTCGGCTGTCAGGAATAGCAAAATTCTGTTTATGATTATTTTGAGCGGAGCATTATCGACTATGGCGAATTTTTCTTTTAATTTGGGGATAACATACGGATACTCTTCAATTGTCGCTCCCATAGCCGGATCATCACCGGTATTATTTGTAATATTATCCAGGTTTGTTTTTAGGGAGCCATTGACCGGTCAGCAGAAGCTGGGGATAATATCCGCTTTGACCGGAATTGTGCTTATTGGGTTCAATTCGGTCTGATTCAAGATACGTCAGGGTCAGGGCCGGAGGAGCTTTTCTTTTTTCAGGACGGGAATAATTACTTCCAGCGGAAGGCCGATGACGTTGCTTATTGAACCTAGAATTTGAGTTATGAATGTTTGTGAGCCTATCAGCCGGTAACCGGCAGCATAGCGGGTGTAATCGGTCAATGAAAGATATAACTTGATATCTTCATCCGATAAATCCCTGAATGTGACCTGACTCGTTGAATAATTATCCTGTATTATTTTTAAATAGTTTGATTTACTATTATCTACTTTTAAGATGTAGACAGCAGTAATAAATTGATGGGTGCGGCCTGAAAGCATTTTAAGAATACTGACAGCTTCTTTTTTATCATCAGGCTTGCCAATCAAATTTTCATTTATTATGGCTCCTGAATCGGCAGAGATAATTAAATAACGGTCAGGATTCCTGGGAGAGATTTGGGGAGAATTTAAAATTATCCCGGCAACGTCTTCACCTTTAAGACGGGCACGAAGCCTAATTGTTTCCAACGGAGTACTGCCTTTTATTTTATCTTCATCCAGTTGACTGGGGATTATTTTAAAGGGTACATTTAAATATGAGAGCAGTTTTTCCCGTCCAAGGGAACTGCTTGCCAGGATTAATTTTGCCATAGGAGTAGTATAATAAAGTAATGGATAATTTACAGCAATTACCTTGGTGGGTATACCCGATGTTAATCATTGATTTGGTTTTGAAGGGGATTTCACTTTGGAAATCAGCCAGAAGGGATCAGAAATACTGGTTTCTCGTTCTTCTTATAGTAAACAGCGCCGGAATTGTACCGCTTATTTATTTAATATATTACGGTTATATCCGAAAACCCGATAAGAAGAAAAAAGTTAAGTAACCAGATAAACCCGGTCATTTTCTTTGACTTTTTTGTCGACTTTCATACCTATTTCAAGGCCTTTTGGGGCTTTTTCTATATTTTCATGTTCTATTTGCATTGATTTTACTTCCTGGTTGAATTCCTGATCATGGCCTGAAAATCTGATGGTATCACCGACTTTGAGAGGTGCTGAAAGTTTGACTACCGCAACTCCTATTTTGTCATAGTAATGGGTGACTTTGCCGATCTGCCTGTCGGCAGACACGGTTTTTTTATCCATATTTTCACCTCCTTTACTTTGAGTGAAAATAATGTTTAATTTATTTTACTACTTTCCCGGCAGAATTTACTAATTAATATTTATCAGCAGTTGGCGGCTTTTTGGAAACCCAGATCTTGGGCTTCCCGTTCGGTGCAAAACCACAGGTCACCGTAACTCTTGTCAATAATCACCTGGGAGTAAGCCCGGCAATTTTGGGTGTAATAAGTTTTTACTCCTTTTCTGATATTTCCCTTGATATCACAATCGTCAATTGCCTTTTTTTGACGGCATAGCGGGGAGTAAATGCCCACTTGATGCGTTTTGGCATACTCATGGGCTTTTTTTAATTTGTCAAATTCAGGATTTTTGCCTGAGGTAAAGCGGGCGAATCCTTTTTCCACCAATTCCAGGCTGATCAGTTTTCTGAAAACATAGATATTGGCAACAGTTCTTCCGTAATCATCAATAAGAGCGCTTTTCAGGGAAATTCTTTTGTTTAATGTCAGATTTTCAAGCATTTCCTTTGCTTTGTTGCCCATACAAAGTGACTCATCAGGAGCGTCAACGCTTAAAAGCCTTATTCTTCTGCCGTCATCTAGCCTTAAAGTATCGCCGTCGATAATTGCGGTTACCAAAAAAGTCGAATTCAGATACAAAAGAAGGAAAGAGGATAGTAAGACCAGTATCAATGTAAAAAGAAGAAATAGTTTGACCCGGGAGTCAGTTTTTATCGGAGAAAGTGTTTTGATCACAAACAGGTTGGGAAAATATAGGAATCCTTTGAAATAATAGCATAAAGTTTATCAATGTGTTGAGTATTGAGAAATTTACATAACCGATAATATAATATCGGAGTGAATAATAATATTGAAGGACTATCAAGAAGGGATTTCCTGAAGTTGACGGGTGCAGTGCTCTTTGCATTATTATTGCCTGCTTGCGGTCCGAGAGGTGATTTTGAAGAGGGAACAGAACAACAGAAACCGGCTGCTACCGGGATTACTTTTCAACCGGAACCGACAACCACAACACCGGAATTTAGATTTGAAACTGAGTTCAGATCTTATCTTTCTTTTGCGGATAATGATCCGATGACGGCGGCAGGAAAAGCAGTAACTGATAATAAAACGGCTTTGCAAGAGGCAGTTCCTTCGATATCCGATGAAATGATAGAAAAGATTATAAGCAATAACAGGATCGTATTATTAAATAGAGAAATATACGTTGTTATAAAAAGTATTTTACAGAATCAGGATTTTTATTTAAATTGGTGCTTACTTAAAGACGGTAGGGTAGGTATTACAACTTTGGGTTTAGAAACCGGAACGGGAAGAGATGCAATAGCCTGGTTTTTAGGTACTGCTGTTGAAGAAGAAAGAGATTTGGGTTTTGACAATTTCAAAGTTTATGGCTTTGCCAGGATAAAGCCTGAAACCTCCAACGATTATGAAACCGATGACGCTTTACACAGAGCTTTTTGTGAGTTGATGGCTGATGCGGCCGTGAAGGGATATTCAGGAAAGGGAGAAATACCTATTGAATCCAGATATAAAGGCGCGGAATTTTTAGCAAAACTTCTGAATGTAAGAGAGATAACTTTAGATCATGCTTTTGACTATTTCCGCAGGAGCAATTTGAGGGACTTTACAACTCTTTTGACGGAATATAATTTTGACTATATTGAGAAGGATGAAGGCGAGGAGAAAAGGTTCCAGTTTGAATCGCAACTAATGAACGATTTATCCTTTTTATGCGAAAGCGTTTCGGCAAAATTGATAACTCCACAACAAGCATTTGATTTTTATGACAAAAAATATATCAATAAATCCGAGGTGATTGCTAAAATATTCAGGAACAAGAATCAAGGATTAAGACAGCTTATTTCCGAGTATGCGTTTGGCGGCCAGCAAAAAGGACAGGATCAAAATGTTATTTTTGAGAAAAAAAGTCGGGGCGGGCGGACTTGAACCGCCGACCTCGTCGTCCCGAACGACGCGCGCTAGCCAACTGCGCTACGCCCCGAAAAGGAATAAATTTCTTTGAAATTTAATCGTTTTCCTATTTTAACATTTGAGTGATAAAATATTAAGGGTAATTTGTCCCCGTAGCTCAATGGACATCCACCTACGCTAAAGCTTCGGCGGACAAAGGAGTAGAGGTTTAAAAGTTGTCCCCGTAGCTCAATGGACATCCACCTACGCTAAAGCTTCGGCGGACAAAGGAGTAGAGGTTTAATTAAGGGTAATTTGTCCCCGTAGCTCAATGGACAGAGCAGAGGTTTCCTAAACCTCCGATGGCAGTTCGATTCTGCCCGGGGATACTTATAAAATAAAAATTTAAAACTAAAAAATAAAATATATATAAGTGAAGATAAACCGCGAGAAAATCAAATTTATCATTCTTCGAACGATCGGTAATTTTCTTGTTTTAGCATCGCTTTTCGGCATATTCAGAACTCTCGGACCGGCTTTATATATTGAAACCAAATACCGGGTTAATCAACTCAGAAATGTACGATATGAACTGACTTTCCGGCCGGCAAAAGCAGAACCTGCTTCTCCTCCAACGGCACCGGAAAAGTTAACTCCGACACCTAACATCCAAGAAGCTCAATCTACATTTTTCGGACAGATCAGCGGAGGAGACAAGGTGGAATTTATTTCACCAGTTTCAACAGAATTCGGTCTGGTAATTCCTAAAATCGGAGCAAATGCACCTGTTTTTCCCAATATTAATGCCGCCGATAAGAAAGAATATTTGCCGGTTTTGAGACAAGGTGTTGCCCATGCCATGGGATCAGTTTTTCCCGGAGTTACCGGGAATATATACCTTTTTGCCCATTCGACAGATAATTTCTGGAATGTCGGCAGATACAATGCGATTTTTTATCTTCTGAAGGAGTTGGAGAAAGGTGATGAAGTCAATCTGATTTTCCAGGGAAAAAGGCATATTTACAGAGTGGTAAATAAGATGATAGTTTCTCCGACAGATGTTTCATATCTCACACAACAGACAAATTATGAGCAGTTGACTCTGCAGACTTGTTGGCCTCCGGGAACAACCTTCAAGCGTTTGATTGTTATAGCCCGTCCTGAGAAAGACCTGAATTTGAATGAGATAACAGCGGAAAAGAATTCTGATTTTACGGACTTTTCTTCCCTGTGACGATCGCGGATTGTCAAGGAGTAGGAGTGGGAGTGGGGGTTTCCAGCAGATCAGAGAATGTAGATTGACCGGAACCGGAAGACTCTTCCGATTTGACTTTTTTATTTGTGGCATTTAAATCATCTCCGGGTAAAGTAAAAAATTGCTTCAATTCACCCGTCCGGCTGATGAAGTAAAAAATTGCCAGTATTCCTATCAGTCCGAATATTACTCCCAGAGTTTTTTTATCAAACATAATAAAATTTAATAATTAAAATTTAAAAATTAAGATTAATAATTTATAGCTTGTTAAGTATATCAAGTTTGTAAAGCCGATTTATCAGCGAAGGTCTATTTCATAGAAATCTACCAGAGGAGCCTGTTTATTGAAATTGGTCAGAATGACGATTTTACTGCCTGTTGACCAGGGAAAAACAATATTTTTTTCAAAAGGACCGGTGTAAATTGATCTTTTGTTCGTCCCGTCATAATCGACAATATTAATACTGTCATTTTCGATTATGAGCAGATGCTTGGAATCGGTATACCAAACCGGAGGCAGAGCACCGCTTGGAACCTTAGGAACATTCGTAATGAAGAAATTTTTATCTTCCTTGATATCATAAATATAATATTTTCCGTCTTCTAATAACCTTTCTTCTTCAGTCGGATTTGCTCCAATAAGGGGAGGATTGATCATTAATTTTATTTCGGCTGAAGAGGTAGCCTCATAAAGAATTTTTTTCTCATCAGGCGAAAAACGGATATCGGCTGCATTATTTTTCAATAAATCAGCCATAGCCAGCGGAAGCGCTGTCAGTTGGAGCTCTTTATTTTCCAGGGATTCCTGTTCCCATTTCGTAAAAATGACGGCAGTTCTACCGGTGACATCAATGGGAATCTCATCGGCTGAATTATCCGTATTGACTAACCAGGCCTGAACAGGCAGTCCTTCCTTATCCTCTTCGTTATATATTGCTATAACAATTTCCTTTTCATCAGGAGACCAGTAAATTTTAGCTTGGCCGTAATTATAGTTCTGGTCGGCAATAAAAACCTGTTTGGGTTCACTCCGGTTGCCCAATGTTGTTGTTCGCAACTCAAGGATCCATAAGCCGTTTTTGCTTTTTAATGGAGCTGGATTCGTTTCGGCGCCGGTTATAAAATAAGCAATTTTAGTTCCTGTTGATGACAGAACCGGATTTTCAATCCCGGTAGATGTGATAGCTTTAAACGAGGGATTATTGGGTATCAGAAGGGCGTCTATCTGGCTGACTACTTCTCCCTGAATCCGGATATTTTTTTCCCAAGACTGATAGCCTTCTTTGGTAATTTTAACCTGATACCAATCCGGGGGCAGGGTTAAGGAAGCATTAGTTGCCGATTTCAGCTTGCCGTTAATATAGATTGAAGCTTTTTCCGGATATGAAGAAACAGAGAGTATTCCCGTAGTATTAATTGAGTTATTTTGCGGATTATAGCGATAACCCCGGCCGTAGAGGATTACGGCTCCGGCCAGGCTAAGAATTACGGCAATAGATACAGCGAAAGGGAAGATTTTTCTGAGCATATTGTTGGCCTAAAGGTGATTGTAATTATAGCATAGGGAGGATAAAATTATGTTAATATTTTTTCTAGAATTTCTTTTTATGTTATTTAAGCGACTTGGAATAGATCTTGGAACCGCAAATTCACTGGTTTATCTGGCAGGTGAAGGAGTAGTATTAAACGAACCGACGGTGGTAGCTGTGTCGATTGAAGACAACCGGGTGGTGGCTGTCGGGAATGAAGCCAGAGAGATGCTTGGCAGAACCCCCGGTAACATTATTGCATCAAGACCCCTTAAAGACGGAGTAATTGCCGATTACGCATTAACTGAGGCGATGCTCAGATATTTTCTTGACAAGGTATGCGGGAGAACAAGATTTTTCAAACCTGAAGTGATGATATGTATTCCGGCCGGATGTACGCAGGTCGAAAAAAGAGCGGTAATGGATGCAACTTTATCAGCCGGAGCCCGGACGGTATATCTGATTGAAGAACCCTTGGCGGCGGCCATCGGAGCTAAAATTCCAATTGCCCAGGCTTCGGGAAATATGATTGTTGATACCGGCGGAGGATCAAGCGAGGCAGCAGTAATATCTTTGGGAGGGGTAGTTGTTCATAATTCAGTCAGAGTGGCCGGGACGAAATTGGATGAGGCAGTGGCAACATACATTAAAAAAAAATTTAATCTTATAATAGGAGAACGGATGGCGGAAGATGTTAAGATTCAAATCGGAGATGCCATGCCGCAAAAAAGTGCCGTAAAAAATCCGGCCAGGAAGATGGAAGTGCGCGGCAGAGATTCACTTACGGGACTTCCTCGAATGATAGAATTGACCAGTGAAGAAGTTGCTTCTGCTCTAAACAACCAGTTAAACAGCATAATAACCGGGATAAAAGAAGTTTTGGAGAATACTCCGCCAGAGTTGGCTTCCGATATTATAGATAAAGGAATTGTTTTATCAGGAGGAACGGCACTTTTAAAGAATATTGATAAGCTGATAATGCAGGCTACAGGCGTGGCGGTCCATATAGCTGAAGATCCGCTACTTTGTGTTGTCAAGGGAACCGGAGTCGCACTTGAAAACATTGATTTATACAAAAGAACAATTTCCAAACGATAAGATCCGCTCAATGGCTTATAATTGTATTATATAAGTTTGTATTGATAAAATACCTCACTTATATGCGGGAATTAAGGATGTAACTTATAGTTAATTGATAATAACGATATTTAGATGAGAAAAATTGTTTTAAACTGTTATTATTTAAGGCTTTATTGAAAGAATTATTATATGAATACTAATTGTATACATAAAACCGGTGAATTGTTAATCTTCATTCATCGGTGTAACTTCTAATATTTTATTATGAGTATAAAATTCAAAAAACTTTTAGGTGTTAAGATATCAATTACCACTAAAGAAAATATCCTAGAAGAAGTAAGAAAGTATCTTAAACAATTGCCAAATTCCAATTTTCAATCTGCAAAAAAAGAACCAAAACCTTTGGTTATTTTCACACCGAATCCGGAAATTATTACTTTTGCCCAAAAATATCCTTTATTTAAAAGGATCGTCAATTCAAGCCAAATCAATATTGCTGACGGATCCGGCATTGTATGGGCGATGAAAAAGGAATGGGGGATTAAAATAAACACAATTCCAGGTGTTGATTTGATGTCGGAACTGGTTAAATTAAGCGAAAAAAATGTCTTCAGAATAGGACTTATAGGAGGAAGAGGAGGTTTAGCAGTCAAGACGGCTGAGTGCTTACGGCAATTATACCCGAAACTGAAAATTTCGGTATTTGTCGAACCGGAAATAAATTTAAGCAACGATAAATTAAAATTATCAATTTATTCGGATAAAAAGGAAGCAGACAGCAGAATTTATATGCGAAATTTAGCTAAAGAAATATTGCGGAAAAAAGTTGATATGCTTTTTGTAGCGTTGGGATTCCCCAAACAGGAAATTTTTATAGACCGATTAAGATATTACACAGGTAACTCACCTTTGGTAATTATGGGAGTCGGTGGATCGTTTGATTATATAACAGGAAATGCCAGGCGGGCGCCATTGTTTCTGAGAGTAAGAGGCCAGGAATGGCTTTTCCGGTTAGTCAACCAACCATGGCGAATAAACAGGCAAATTACAGGTTCACAATTTTTTCTTCAAATTATCCTGAAAGGAACGACACAGGGTTTTCTTAGAAAGTAAAAAAAGCCGTTGGAATGCTATTTTTCATTGTATTACAGTCCTTCAATTTGCTTTTATAAAAGGCTATCAATTAAAATTGGGGGAATTTATTAATAATAACACCCATGAGAATATTATTCCTGCAAACTTTTCCTCTGTGGGGTTCAGGATCGGGGACGTACGCCAGATATTTAGCCAGCGAAGTCGGCAGGCACTTTAATGTCGCAATGGTCGCTCCCGATGACCGGGATGTTCCCAACGTAAAGCTATATCCGTTAAATACCACTATGAAAGTTGCTTTTACGGGGCATCCGGAATGGCCTAAATGTACTTTATATACAGAGATAGAAAACAGCGCAATGGTCCGGCATTACGAGGAGATGCTAAATTCAATCACGACGGCGGTTGAGGATTTTTCTCCAAATATTATCCATGTCCATCATGCTTTCCCCTTATCCTGGACAGCCAGACTTGTCAAAAGCATTTACCAAATTCCCTATATCATATCAATACACGGGTCAGAGTTGCCCACACTTCAAAAAGACAAACGATTTCACGCATTAACCAGCGACGCATTGAGGCGGGCCAGAAGGATCGTACCCAATTCTTTTTGGACTAAAGAGTGGCTGTTTCAGGTGTTTGGGGATGAATTCAGATCACAGGTAAGGGTTATTCCCGGCGGGGTCGACATTAAAAAATTCAATCCCAATCTGGATACATCGGACATTGATACGAAATACAAACTTAAGGATAAAAACGTAGTTCTTTTTGCCGGAAAGCTGACTGCCTATAAAGGAGTACGTTATTTGATTGCGGCAGCCAAAAAAATTAATGCTGAAGTGGTTATTATCGGTGAGGGTCCGGAAAGGAAACATTTGGAGAAAAAAGCCAAAGATTTAAAGCTAAATAATGTCCATTTTATCGGACATTTGGGGGAGAAAGCCGGCATTAATAAGTTTTATAACCGGGCCGATGTATTAGTAGTGCCTTCCGTTTGGGATGAGCCTTTGGGACTGGTTATTCTTGAAGCGATGGCCTGTAAAACGCCGGTGGTGGTTACCAGAAAAGGAGGGATACCCCTGGCCGTTAAAGACGGAGTCAACGGATATTTCGTCCGTCCGAAAAACGCTTCCCAAATTGCCCAAAAAGTTAATAAGCTTTTGAGTAATGAAGAAAAAAGAATTAAAATGGGAGAAAATGCCAGAAAGATTGTTGAATCAAGATTTTCCTGGCAAACTATTGCCCATAAATTCATCCTGATGTATATGCGTTTTGCCCATTTTCCCAAAGTTAAAAACAACCACGGACCCAAGCACAAGCAATTGAAGATAGGATAACTTTTTTCTGATTCCTATTTTCCCCCTGAATTATTTACTATATACTTTTTATTAATATGCGAATCGCAATATTAGGATCCGTTGTTTTACCGGTGCCGCCTCCAAGGCAGGGCGGAACGGAGTGGATTGCCTATTATCAGGCTAAGGGATTAGCTGATTTGGGGCATGAGGTAATTCTTTTGGCTGCCAGGGGGTCATTAGGGGGAAAATACCGGCTGATAGAGATAGGGCAGGGTAATAAATCTATCGGAGCAGGCAGAGCGGGAGCCGAGAGTGAGGAGATTGAGGCATCAAGGCGGCTTCGCAAAGAAAATGTCAATTTGGCCGAAGTTATGCAGAAGCTAATCGATTTGAAAGATGAATATGATGTGATATTGAATAATATGCGGGGCGAGGCTGTTTTTTTGCCGCTTACTAAGATGCTGGAAAAGCCTTTTATCAATGTGATGCATCTGCCTCTTTTTCCCGAACTGGCGCATCTTTTTGAGGAATCTAAAACTCATGTTGTAACCATCAGCAATGCCCAAAGGAAAGGATTTTCTGATCTGAATTACCTGGCGACGGTTTACAATTGCGTGGATACTGAGAAATATACTTTTAATCCGATTCCAAAAGGGGAATATCTTCTGATGCTGGGAACAATCGGCCGGCATAAAAACCAGGGAGCGGCCATAAGAGTGGCCAAAAAGCTCGGTATGAAGCTTTATTTGTCAGGGAAAATAAGGGATGAGGATTATTTTGAAGAGCTGAAAAAAGAGATCGACGGGAAGCAGATAGTCTGGCATAAGGAGTTGGAGTTTTATAGGAAGGTGGAGATGTACCAGAATGCCAAAGTTTTTTTGTTTCCGATAGTCTGGGAGGAGCCTTTCGGACTGGTAATGATTGAGGCGATGGCCTGCGGGACACCGGTAGTTGCTTTTTCAAACGGAGCAATTCCGGAAGTTGTAGTCGACGGGAAGACCGGTTTTGTTATAGATAGTAATAATGAAGTCGGTATGATTGAAGCGGTCGGGAAAATTGGCTCAATCAAACGGCAGGACTGCCGGAGCCATGTAATGGAGAATTTTACGGTTGAGAAAATGGTCAAGGGATATGAGGAAGCACTGAAGAAAATTTGAGGTGTTTCAGATTGTTATAATAATTAATTCTACCCCCGTCCCGTTTAGATTAATTCCGATATAACTGCCAGGCGATGAGAGTAGCTTTTTAAATTGCGGAAATATTGGCCATTACAGGTAATGAGAATTAATTTAGATTTATCATCAGACATAAAAATGTTATCAACAGGTACCTGGTCATATGGAAAAATTTCCTTACCTGTTACCTGAAAGGTAACTGAGCTTTGGTTCATTTTCAGAACCTGAATGATATCCCCAGTTTCCAGATTCTCCAAATTATAAAATACCGCCGGTTTACCCAAATTTGTATCAAGATGGCCGGCGATGACAGAATTACCATGTTGACCCGGTACCGGTCCGATTTTATACCAGCCAACCGTATTCCATTGTGACGGATTTTCCATTTTGCCGTTTTCATCGGCTCCCACAAACTCGATTTGCGCATCAATACCCAACTTTTCAATAATAAGTCTTGACGGAAGAAAGACAGGTGTCGGTGTGGGAGTAGGAGAGGGTGTAATTGTAGGAGAAGGAGTGGGCGTATTTGAAACAGCTAACCGGACCAACCGGGCAACGATACTTTTATTCTGCTGATTTTTTGAACCGGCTATCCGGGTTTGGTTTGTCCAGATAAAAAACATTATCAGTAAGATAAAAAATATTTTTATACCATTAACTGACAGTTTTTGTTTTTCCTGAATATGCGCGTATATAATTCCGCTTTTTTTCATATGGATTGCCATAAGGCTCTGTATTATAGCTGAAATCCACTAAATATAACAAACCGGCATATAAGAAAGTTTATCCGGGTAAAGTGAAGCAGAATTTTGAACCTATTTCCTTATTGTTTTCTACCCAGATCCTGCCGCCATGGCTTTTAACGATCTCGGCTGAAATATAAAGGCCCAGTCCGAAACCGGAATTATTATCGTATTTTGCGTTTCGAATTTTATAAAACCGGCGAAATATTTTCGCCCTTTCGTTTTCAGGAATGCCCGGACCCTGATCTCTGATGCTGATTACAACCTCATCTTTCACAACTTCTGCAGTGATGTCAATTTTTTTGTTATCGGGTGAATATTTAACGGCATTTGAAAGCAGGTTGGTAATTACTTCCGATAACCTTATCCTGTCCGCATATACACTGATTTTAGACTTGGGAAAATTGATTTTTCTTTTGGGATAGACAGCGTTTAATTCCATCCTGACTTCCTTAAGGAGCGGTAGAAGTCCGAATGTTCTTTTATCCAGCTGTAATTTACCTTCCTGAAGTTTTTCCGTATTCAATAAGGCTTTGACTAATTTCATCAGATGGTTTAACCGGTCATTTATTTTTTCCGATAGGATAAATGTCCGGCGATCACCCTTTTTTTCAAGCTGCAATTTCAACAGTTGTGAATATGCTTTGAGGCTTGTCAACGGCGTTTTCAGTTCATGGCTGGCCGCAGAAATAAATTCATCCTTGACCTTCTCCAGTTTGACCTGTTTGGTAATATCCTTCCAGATACCGATAAAGTACACTACCCGGCCGTTTTTGTCCTTGATAGGAGAGACAGTGTGGTCCGCGTAAAAAATGCGGCCGTTTTTGCGCCGATTAATGACCCTGGATCGGTGCATCTTTCCGGAAAGAATTTTTGTCCACATGGACTGATAATATTTCAGTGAATGATAGCCGGATTTTATTATTCTGGGTGTTTTTCCACGGGCCTCTTTTAAAGAAAAACCGGTAATCTTTTCGAAAGCGGGATTGGCGTATCTTATCAACCCGTCGGAATCGGTGATGAAGATACCGTCATCGGCCTGTTTGAACGCCTCATAAAATAAAGTCTTATCAGTCATGCGATTATTATATATTTTAATGGATAAGTCAGGTTAATTTTACATTAATGATAACCTTATTTGAATATTCCAATTTATTTTGGTGAAGAGATTCTTCCTTTATAGATAATGTTTTTTTAGTTATACTAAGTTCAGGATGAAAATAGCACTTTTGGCTCCTCCTTATTTATCGGTTCCGCCCAAGGCTTACGGAGGTACGGAAAAAATTGTTTCCCTTTTGGCTGACGGATTGGTCGAGCGTGGCCACGATGTTACTTTATTTGCGACCGGCGACAGCCAAACACGCGCCAAACTGGTCAGCGTATTCGCTGAGGAACTGGGAAACAGCGGACTGGCTAAGGGAAGCGCTTTGATGCCGCTTCTTCATTTCAGGGAGTGTTTCCGAAGAGCAGGTGAATTTGAGCTTATCCATAACCATGCCCAATATATTCCCATGTTTTTGGCTGAACTGGTTAAGACACCGGTGGTCCATACCATGCACGGGTCGTTTTATCCCGGGGAAGTGCCTGAAGAGAAGCGGCGGATTCTTGAAACACATAAGAAACAACCTTTTATTTCCATTTCCGATAACCAAAGAAAAGGGTTGCCTGACTTGAATTTTATTGGAACCGTCTATAACGGATTGGATGTATCTGAATATACTTATGTTGAAAAACCGAGAGGTGATTATTTACTCTGGGTAGGAAGAATTACGGAGAAAAAAGGACCGGGATTGGCAATTGAGGTGGCAAAAAGAGTTAAACGCCAGCTGGTTATTGCTGCGGCAATAGATCCGGTAGATGTACCTTTTTTTGAAAGAGAGGTTAAGCCCTGGATTGACGGAAAACAGGTTAATTTTGTCGGAGAACTGACCCATAAAACTCTTGACGGATTATACGGTAATGCGTACTGCACACTTTTTCCGATTTCCTGGCATGAGCCGTTTGGTCTGGTGATGATAGAGTCAATGATTTGCGGTACGCCGGTAGTCGCTTATAATATGGGATCAGTATCTGAAGTAATAGAAGACGGCAAGACGGGATATGTTGTTGATCCGGCAAGCGGAGCAGATGGCTTTGTCCATGCGGTTTATGAAATAGACAGGATTCAAAGGGGAGACTGCCGGGCAAGAGTGATTGAGAAGTTTTCCAAAGAGACTATGGTATCGGGTTATGAATCTGTTTATAAAAAAATTCTTGGAAAATAACCCCGCCCCCATGAATGAAGGTATATGAGAGTACTATTTGTTGTTTGGGAACTTGATCCGTTTTTAAAAGTTGGCGGACTCGGAGATGTGGCCAGTTCGTTGCCCGGAGCTCTGAGAGAACTTGGTGTTGAAATCAGAATCGCTCTACCTTACTATCGAGCGCTTCATTTGCGGATGGTCAGAAAATATGAAGTGAATAAATTTCATGTGACATATGACGGCCGCGATGAACAGGTAACAATTCTCCGGGTTGCCCATCCGATTACCCGGGTTCCGGTATATTTGTTCAAAAACAACCGTTATTTAAATGAAAGCAAGTTTCCCGATACTTATGCTTTTTTCAATAAAGCAATTATTGAGGCAATAAAAAAGAGGAAAATTAGTTTCCGTCCGCAAATTATTCACATTAATGATCTTCATACGGGACTTATTCCGCTTCTTATAAAAAATTACGGTTTAGAAATTAAGACAATCCTGACAATCCATAACCTTTCTTATCAAGGTGAGACGAATGAGATCATTCTTGACAAGCTGGGTGTTTCAAAAGCAGAGGCTTTAATCCAGAAAACAAAAAAGGGAAATCGGCAGGTTAATTTTCTTGCGGAAGCAATCAGACAGTCTGATCTTATTAATACGGTATCTCCGACTTACTCAAGGGAAATTTTAAAGGAGAAGTTCGGGGCAGGACTGGACGGAATTTTACGGCTTCGGAAAAAAGATCTTTACGGCATATTGAACGGTATAGATATATCATTTTCAACTCTTCTTCACGCCAAATATGTCAAATATCCATTTGTTTATAACGGGATTTTAAAGCATTTTTATGATTGGGAAACAGGTAAACGGTACAATAAAAGATTTATACAGCACCGGATGGGTCTTAAAGTATCAGGAAATATTCCATTATTTGCCTATATCGGACGATTTGATCCTGAGCAGAAGGGGATTGAGGTAATGTACCAAATGTTAAATCAGGGGGCCATAAAAAAATACCAGTTTATAATCCTCGGAGCAGGTAAAGAAGAATGGGAAGAAAAATACAGACTTTTGTGTTCATTTAATCCGGAAATGGTATCCTGTCATTTTGTATTTGATACGGGTTTGGCACAGCAGATTTACGCATCTTCAGACTTTCTGCTGATACCGTCAAAATATGAGCCCTGCGGACTTATTCAAATGATCGCCATGGGTTACGGTACTCTGCCGGTAGCCCACCGGGTCGGCGGTCTATCCGATTCAATAAAAGACGGAGTGAACGGATTTCTTTACACGAATTATTCGGCCCCAAATTTGAGAAAAGCAATGGACAGGGCTGTTAAGATCTGGTCCGAAAGGAAAGAAGAATACAAAAAAATGGTTGAAGCCGCCATAAGAACAAATTTTTCCTGGAAGAAAAGCGCGCGTGATTATATCAGGCTTTATGAGAAATTACTGGCGTCAAGCAGTAAGGATGGAGAATCCGGACAAAAATAAATGAAAGATAATGAAAGATTATAAATTTAAGACTGTGGCAATTGCCGGAACCTTTGACCGGCTTCATAAGGGGCACCGTTACATTATTTCCGAATCTTTTAAGTCAGGCGAAAGAGTTATTATTGGTTTAACAAGTGATTCTTTTGTAAAGAAAAAATTACAAATAACAAATAACAAATTACAAATAAAATGGAAAAATTATAAAGAGAGAAAAAAAGAACTAGTGGAGTTTTTGAGCGGAGAAAAATTATTGAAAAGGGCGGAGATAGTAGAAATTAATGATATTTACGGGCCGACACTGGATAAAAATGATATTGAAGCACTAGTTGTGACTCTTCAAACCCTGCCAAATGCCCAAAAGATTAACAAAAAACGGGAAAGACTGGGATTTGGACTTTTGGAGATAAAAGAAGTGCCGTTGGTTATAGCGGAGGATAAAAAGGTAATTTCATCGACCCGTATCCGGATGGGAGAAATTGACCGGTGGGGAAGAGTTTTTGCCTCACTTTCTATTTACGGGGGAAAAATCCCGGATAAATTACGGCTGAGGCTTAAAAAACCTTTGGGTAATCTCATCAAAGGCAGCAGTGTGACAATCGAAAGAGCAGTCAATGAGCAGATCAAGCTGCCGGATCTTACGTCTGTTGCGGCAGTCGGAGATGAGGCGACACTGTTTTTGAACAGATTAGGACGGCAACCGGATATTTCCGTTGTTGATTTCCATATCAAAAGAGTGAGAGTCCATCAAAATTTGAAAGACCTGGAATTTCCTGAAGTATTTTGGCGAGAGAGTTATAAAGATAAAATCATTAAAGCGGAAAATCCGGCCGGTTTTATCACAACCGAACTTGTCCGGGTTTATAAAACAGCTTTGGAAAGGTTTATTAAAGACGGCAAAAAAAGAATTGTTGAAGTTACCGGCGAGGAAGATCTGGCCGGATTACCGGCAATACTTCTGGCACCTTTGGGATCAGTAGTTATATACGGCCAGCCTGATGAAGGAATTGTGGCAGTTACGGTGACGGAGTCTAAAAAAAGAGAAATTCTTAAACTGGTCAATTTGTCTTGACAAATAATAAAAATAGCTTCTTAATAAATTAATAAGGAGTAAATTTTCCTTGCAAACTAAAGATAACCGGAGGGGAAACATTGCCATTCTGGTGACTTTGGTCGGATTGGGAATTGTCACTTTAGGCATATTTGCCGGAAAAAAGCTGATTGATGTTGGAACAAGAATGCTGCCCAAAGCGGAGGGTCCGGCCGTAACCAGCTTGTTATTTTTGTCCGAGGCTGATTCGTATGTTGATTTTTCAGCTCCGGGCCAAAATTTCGGCTCTTCACCAACGATCCGGGTTAACGGTATTTCCAGCCAGTTAAGGGAAGGATTTTTGCGGTTTAACATAACCGGTATTGAAGGAACGGTAACCAAAGCTGAATTAAAATTAACAAGCGATGATAACGGTACGGATAAAGGACCGGTTGTGTATGCGGCTGATAATAATTGGAGTGAGGCGGGAATAAATTATGACAACAAACCTGCCAAATCAGGCGATGCGATTGCCGATTTGGGCGCAATAAATATAAATACGACAATTACGATTGATGTGACTTCGGCAATTTCCGGCAACGGCTTATTTTCATTTACCTTAGTTCCGACCAGTACCGACGGAGTAAGATTTTTTTCAAAAGAAGCAGGAAGTAACCGGCCAATATTGACTATCACTTACGAAACACCGACTCCGACACAGGAGTTGACGGAAAGTCCGAGTATAACTGCCGAGGAGCCGGTTCCGCCAACAGTTACACAAACACCGGTAATTACACCAACAGACGTTCCGACTCTAACGGTTACTCCAACGTTCACTATAACTCCAACAAAATCACCGACTCCTTACGTTATGTGTACTCCGCCGGCTTGTAATACCGGTGAAATTTATTATTGTTCCGGTGATTGTTTCGGAGGTTGCGGAACTGTCTGTGTTACGCAGCCACCTGAAAATGTTCCGACTGCCACTTCGACACCCAGTCCGACTATCAGTCCTGCAGCATGCAATCAGACATGCAATTATTCCGTGAATCCGCAAATTATATGTCAGGAAGGATTAATCTGTCATAATTTGGATCCTTCACCACTTGTTGGAGCTTCGGGACTTTGCAGAAATAATGAATGTCCTCTCAATGAGTGGTGTCAATGTGATTTAACCCAATGTGTTCCTAAGCCTACGGGATGCAATATTCCGGAGCCGATCTGGGTTACGCCGGTTCCAACATTACCTGTCGGCTGTAATCCGCCTCCGGCAGGATGGTGTAATGAGTTGACTATTACTCCTACTCCGATTGAGATTATTGATTTTCATCCGGGAGACGCCAATGAGAATGGTGCTGTAGACGGAGTAGATTATGTTATCTGGCTTAACCATTACAACCAGGAGACTGTAAATGGGCATAAGGACGGTGATTTTAACGGAAACGGTATAACTGACGGCCTTGATTACGTTATCTGGTTGAATAATTACGGTAAATAAAAAACTTCTCCTTTAAATGTTAAATCAGATCAAATCCTCAAAGGATAAAATTTGGCAGGATGCGGCTGACTGCCTTTTATCCAAATTAAAGAAAACCAATATCAGGAAAAAACGGTGTCTGCTTCTTTTATCAGGAGGTAGTTCGGTTAATATCTATTCGAGGTTGGCAGAATATATAAAAAGGTCACAATTCAACTCAGAAAATTTGGCGGTTGGACAGGTCGATGAGAGGATTCGACCGGACAAGCAGGAGGAAATAAATTTTGAAATGATCAAGGAAAGCGGAATTGTTTCTGTTTTAACCGGGAAAAATATCCCTTTTTACCGTATTCCACAGGAAAATTCTTTGCCGGAATCGGCTGATTTTTATTCCGCTCAACTAAGCAAATTGTTTAATCAATACGATTTTCATATGGCTGTTTTAGGGATTGGGAGTGACGGACATACGGCCGGGCTTTTGCCGGGATACCAAAAGATGTGGGATAAAAACAGATTTGCAGTCGGGTATAAAAACCGGGGACAATTCCGGCACAGGATTACCATAACTCCAAAAGCGGTAAAGTTATTGGATTACGCTCTTTTTGTTGCCGCAGGAGCTGAAAAAAGGGAAGTTTTGAAGAAAATAATTCAAAATAATGAAAATGACCTGAATTTACTGCCCGGAATGGTGATTCATAATATCAAAACGGCTGATTTGTTAACGGATATACAAAATTATTAATAACAAAATAGGCGCAAATTCAAAAAAATTATGCAGTTTCATAAGGCCATCCGGTTATTTACTTCCATTATCGGAGATGAACTGGACAAATACAGGAGGATGCCTGAATCAGAATTGAGAGGCTGGTTTGATATACTATGGGTGTTTTTTGAAAAAGAGGAAGAAGAGGGGAGAATAGAATATAAGACATGGTATCAAAAACAAGGGGATCAGGAGCTTTCTGATAACCCATCAGGCGAACCGTTATATAGAGTGAAAATTCTGAAGTTGCCTTTTGTTAGAAAAGATTACAGGCGGTATAAACCCGAATTAAGCCGGACAGAGCTGATTGCCGATTTTTTTCCTGCCGGAACTGCCGATATTGAAACCCGGAGATTGGATATGACAATCTTCCGGGAAGAGGGGAATATTTATCTGTCTCCAATGCAATTTACCCGTTTTAAATATAATGAATCTCAAGGACTGATTAAACATGAATTAAGATATTCGGAAGGGCGAGAATTAACAGCATTTGAGGCAAAGTTTGTGAAGACGGTATTTGATGAGTCAATAGGATTTACCGAAACTAGATAAGATTAAGCTAGTATGAAGGTTCAGCGACAATAAAAACTTTCCCCCATATTTTATTTGTTCCTTTTTGTAGGCAAGTTTGAAGAGTCAGATTGCCGGTATTAGCCTCACCGTAATAAATATTAAAAATTTCATTATCGGTGTATAACTTTTTTTTACTTGTATTACTAACATTATTTAAATTTAAATAATAATCACCATCCTCAAGCATTTGGTAATAATCCACAGAGGTGACTTTAAAAAGAAGTTTCCGACCTTCGGCAGTGAAGACAGCTATTTCCCGTTCGGATTGCTGGATAATACTTTCAAATTCCTTTCCTTCCAAATAATTATGCGCTAATATTCCCAAAACACCATTTCGAGCAGCTAATCCAAACTGGGCCGCTATACCGCAGACACCCGGAACATATAAATCTTTTTTTTGCTGGACTATTTCCAGGGCAAAACCTTTTGACCCTGATTCCGTTTTACCCTTAAAATAAATTCCTACTACCTGGTGCGGATTTTCATTCCGATATTTTTCACTCAATATACCCGCGAATTCTTCCAGGGTCGGTATTTCAGCTTCTATGTCACAGTCGGACTTTTCGGCAATAGAGTAATTAATGTTTTCCTGGAGAGTTTCATTTGACGGAGTTGGAGGTGGAGTTGAGGCAATTCTGATGATTATAGGAGTGGGAGGCGGGGAGTCTGTCGGGGTCGGTATCAGTGGTTGACTTGAGGCGGGATCCGGAGTTGGTGCTTCTTCTCTTTCAAAAGTGCCCGGAATACAACCCGGCAGTACTAACGCAAGAGTATAAGTAAACATGATTTTTATGGCCTCATTTCGACTTATTGATGATCTTCCCGTAATAGCGGGATCTCTTTCAATTAAACCCATATTTTTTTCCGGATAAATGAGCAGTAGTCTTAATCTTACTTTAGCATATCAGAGAGGTCCATTCCTAACTATTTTACTGTTAGGAAAATTCTCAAAGGTATTATATAATAGTAATAAGTCCCGTTACAACGGCCTGGATTGAATTAGTCATAAATTTTTAAAATTATGGCAACCAGGTTAGAATTATCATATCCGGAAACCCCCAGCCTGATTGCTTCTCCCATTCTTTCAGCCCCCCAAGTTCATGAAAACGGGGGATTACTGGCCAGGGATATAATGGAATCGGACAAGACTGTAGGCATCTTAGGAAATATTCCCATGACTGGTAATAAACTAATGGTCTCAATGAGAGAGAATGTACTTTTGTGGCTGGCAGATAACGGGGATGGCGTGATGACGGCAGCTGATAAAGTTTCAGATATAATTCCTCGATCCCAGCTTAGGATCATTACGAAAGGTCCACCGGATGTGTTTATAGCAAGTGACATATTTTCCGATAACAAAGCGGATCTGATATATATAGGCCGGGCAAACGGTAACAGCACGAAAATCAGGGAAATAATGGAAAGAACCCATGAAGGGCAATTGACACATATTGAACCCGGCAGTAATGAAGATGACAGATTTCGCGAATGGTCGGTCGGTTATGACGGAATCAAATCTGTTTTGAGCATATATCCGGGAAGAGGTGACCTGTATTTAACTTATAGTGTTGCAAGAGCTGAAAAGAGTAAAGATAAAAAAATTTCCTGGTACAGAAGACGACTAGAAGCGTATCAAAAATATTGTGATTACCGTGAAAATGGAGGAGTGATATGCTGGCCGCTTGTTGGTGACGCCCTGATTCTGTCAAGAGAAGAGATAAAAATAAAATATCCTTTTCCGATGTTATACTCGACAAAAAAGAGAAACCATAGTTTATATACCGGATTTTTTGAAGATCAACCAAAATATATTAAGGATAGAACGCGTATCGAAATGAGCAAACTGCAGGAGAGGGTATATCTAAACTTAAGAAATATTCCTTCCGAGAGCAAGCCGGTACATACTTACGGTGAATATGGTAATACGCATCCCGGAAAAGAAAAATCCGGCGGGGAAGACCTAAGACATCCGGCAGAATTAAGCTGGGCAGCTCTTCTTGGCCAGGTTCTAAAGTTAACCGGAGATATAGAAAAAGAAAGGCAACTGGAATACTATTACCGGAATCATCGGGTTTGATCCCACTCCGACAAGCTCATTGTAAACCAAATCACTTATTATAATTATTCAACCAAATTACATAATCCAAGCCATCAACGTAGCCGCTGTTGTTGAAGTCACCACGGCCTGCTCCTGTTGTCTGCTGATTATAGTTATTTAGCCAGATAACATAGTCCAGCCCGTCAACAAGGCCATTTCCATCGGCATCACCGGGTTTTCCGGGAGTTATTGTGTCTCCATACGGCGTTACCGTGACACCTCCATTGCCTAACCCGGCTTTAATATCAAACTCGTCAATTGTCTGGTTACTTATATTTTTAAAATAAGCGTGGGCTTTGACGGGATCATTTTGATAATTGAAAGTGATAAATAAAGCTCCATACTGGGCATTTTGGTCAGAAGTGTAGATATTAGCCCATTCACCTTTGCAACCGTAAGGAGGACCGGTTGGCAGGCAACGATCCTGATTCCTGATACTTCTACCTCCCAGTCCCGATACAAAAACAAAAGTCCTTCCCGGGGAAACACAAACACTATTGGGATTGGCACAGGTTTGGTCAACAGTCTGATTCTGAGTGCTTGTTAATGTTTTAGTACGGTGGTAACTGTGTTCATGGGCTGTGGCAATAATAGCTCCGGCTTTCCGGCACTCTTCATAATCACCCCATCCCTGTTCATCGCTTTTTCCGCCAACCTGCATGGCATTCATATTTTTGTGCCAGGAGCAGATTTTCCAGGTATGATTATCACCTGTAAGTTGCGATTGGATAAAACCCGCATCCCCGTTTTCCTTGCTGAAGACCAGTTTTAAATCTTTATAGATTACAGAATAACTGGCATTTGAGGTAGATATTGCATTTTCATTCATACCCATTGTTGAAAGCCTGTCTTTGAAGAAAGGAGCGTAACTTGACCAGCTGTCATGGTTACCGTTGGAGCCTAAATATGGAAAATTGGCCCCAAGAGTGGCGTTTATCATATTTTCCCAATTGGATTGGCCGTCATCATAAGCAAAATCTCCCTGATGAAGAACCATTTGAGCACCTTCCTGTTTAATTAAATTTAAAACTTTCTGGAAATCGGAAGCGGCTCCCGAATCACCGATAAAGGCAACTTTTACCGGCATCGGATTAATTTGAGCCAGTGTTTTTTGCGGTGAAATAAAAAAGAAAGTGAGTAATATAAGTGAGGTTAGTTTCCTGAAGTACCAAATATATTTTGTCATTAAAAGATGTTTATTTTACGGGCTGTCATGACAGTAAATACAAGGAACACCCCGATTGGTTAGGGGTAGGCGGCTTGGCGCCAGATTTCGAAGTCAACAAGATCGATCATGCCGTTATTATCCAAATCTGATTTTTTTGTATTATCCACTCCGGTATATTCCCTTTTCCACTGTTCGAAACAGTGCGCTGAGGATTTGTTTGAACAAGGCTCTGCCGGCAGACTGGCGGATAAGGAAATTGTGGGTGTGGGATTGGAAGTGTTTTGCTGACCGGAATTAAGATTTACTTGAGCCTGTACGGAATTTACTGATAATTCTGTTCCTGTCGATTCCACAATCTGCATATCCTGATCGTCAAAGCTTATGATTGCCGTATCGTTTATTTGAGAAGAAGCGGAAAACCTTAATGAGGCAAGTTCAATCTGTCCCTGCGGTTGGGTATCTGTCGGTGAAGCGGCAATGACGATCACAACTTTTCCCTGTGAATTGGCGGTTGTCATATCGGTTTTCTCCACCACAGTTGAGAGGTTGGGATTAGTTGTTATTGTTCCGGTTAAGCGGACTTTTGTTGGGTCATATTTAACTACCACGCGGGCGAATGCGACTTTTTTAGTTTGGGAAGAAAGAATAATTTTAAAATCCGAATCAGGCGGAAGTGAAAGTGAAGTGGGAGAGAAAGTAATAGTATATTGCAAATCGGTTCCCTGCGCTTTAGAAAGATAATTTACCGTTTGCTGGACAGTTAAGAGAGTGACCGGCAGCATGAGAAGGATAAAAAGAAAAAAGATGGGATTTTCCGAGGAATAATCTTTTACCATTTGGAGAAGATTGGAGACGGTTGATTTTAATTTCTCCGAATTGGCAGATTGAGAATCGGGAATTTGGTCCATTTTATCTAATCTAGTATTAAAGAAATATCTGTTTATTTATCAAGTTATTTAGCATGGGTCCAACCGGTAAAGCCCAAGCCTTTACCGACTGAGGCCGGATCACCAGGGAAGCTGGTGCCGTAGACTTTGTTTATAAGGAAAGGCACCCAGGCATCATCGCCTGACGCGGCACACCAATTAGTTCCTTTAACCTGTGATGAATGAAGCCATTGGGCGGCTCTCAGGATTGCCTTGTCCTGCCAGTCCCAGGCGGGGTAGCCGGCCCGTTGCAGTAATTGGGTAGCCACAGTCGCTCCCTGCAGCGCTCCCCAAACGTAATTTTCACAGGGCGGGTTGTTAGTGAATCCGCCGGCACGCCTTTGGTCATCAGGGAGAACTCCGTCAATTGTAAAACCGCTTTTGGTACAGCCTTTGGGATTGATACCGACCGGTTTTCCGGGGTCACATTGCCAGGACAGATCACCATAAGTAAAACTGCTGTATGAGGAGCGGTCACCCATCCAGCCTTTATGAATGGCGGCAGCTTTGGTAAGATCAGTTTTATCGTTAATATATAAATCTATAGCAATTCTTGAAGCTGCGGCATTGGCACCCCAGTTATTGGGACGCTTTTCATGACACTCGATAATATGGTTACAGGATCCGCCTGAAGTATTTGTTCTTAATTTAGAGAGCCAACCGGTAAATGTCGAGTTAAATGAGGGGTCGAAATTTTTCAGATTGATTAAATCCGCGGCAATGACATAAGCATAAGTATTTCTTAGAACAGCCAGGACGTCGTTGGCGGATTTTTCGGTTCCCATGACTTTTGAGAGTATCTGACGGACTTCATCCCTATATTTGGTATTTCCGGTTCTGGCATAGATTAAAGCTTTGGCATAGGTATTGGTATTGTCATTATCCCTTTGATTTAAATTAGGGGTAGAGACTGACGAGTTGGCGGCTGATAAAACCGCATTCCAGGCTGTTCCGGAGGTAGGCAGCGAAGCTATTTCTTTCGATGACAGCCACATTCCGTCCGATGAAGGGAAGAGTGTGACGGGGACCGGAGAACCGGTCGGACTTATGTTTGAGGTTATTGTCGGAGGCGGATTTGTATTGCCTGAAGAGCCGTAATCATTCAGCCAGAGCACATAATCAAGCCCGTTAACCATGTTGTCATTGTTAAAATCTCCTTTTAATTTACCCTGGCTGGTTGATTGTTCATAATTATTGCGCCAGATATTAAAATCCAGACCGTCTACCTGGCAGTCACCATTGGCATCGGCTATCGGACATGATTGAGCAGTCAGAGGAGCGGGAAACAGAAGCCGGGCGGCAAAAAACAGTTTTACCGTAAGAAGAATTAAAAATATTTTCATTTATTCAATTATTGAATGGCCGGGCTGCATTTGTCAAACTGAAAAGACAACGATTTTTATTCAGCATGGGTCCATTCGAAAAATCCCATGCCTTTTCCAACAGAAGCTGATGCGGGAAAATTAGTTTTATAAGCCCTGTTTACCAGGAAAGGAAAACCCCTGTCATCGCCTGTTGCCGCGCACCAATTGGTTGATTTAACGGATGGTGAGTGGAGCCATTCCATTGCCCTTAAAATTGCCTTATCCTGCCACTCCCAAGCGGGAAAGCCGGCCCGATGCAGGAGCTCTGCGGTTACTAACGCTCCCTGCAGGGCGCCCCAGACATAATTTTCACAAAATGGCGGCCAGGTGAAACTGCCGCCGCGTCTTTGATCATCAGGCAAGACACCGTCAATATTATGCCCCTGTTTGGTACAGCCTTTGGCATTTATGCCGACGGGTTTAGAGGCATCACACTGCCAGGAAAGTTCACCATACTGGAAACCGGCATATGAAGAACGGTCACCCAAGTATCCCTTGTGAACCCGGGCAGTTTCGGCTATTTGTGCGGAATCGTTAAGATATAAAGCAATGGCAGTCCGGGATGCCCCGGCTTCGGCTCCCCAGTTATTGGGGCGCTTATTATGGCACTCGATAATACTGGAACATGATCCACCGGAGCCTTCTGTTAAAGTTAATCTTATGAAATTCCTCCAGGTAGTATCAAATGACGGATCATAACTTTTCAAATCTATCAAATCCGCAGAAATAACATATGCATACATATTTCTAAGAACTGCAAGTTCATCTCCTCCCTTATGGGTTCCGATAATTTTTTCCAAAATCGTTCTGACTTCCTGCCTCATGGTGTTATTCCCTGTCCGGGCATATACAAGGGCCTTTGTATAAGTTCTTACGTTGGAATGATCTGATGAATAATCCCTTAATTGAAGGCTTGGGTTATTAACTGATCCATTTGCATAAGATAAAACATTATTCCAGGCTGATCCTGAAGTTGGTAGTTTGGCTATTTCCTCCTTTGACAGCCAAATACCTTTTCCGATTGAAACAGGTGGTGTAACAGAAATTCCAGATATGGGAGTAATGTTAGTTCCCGTCTGGCCGTATTCATTTAACCAGAGGACATAATCAAGGCCGTCCACGACTCCGTTACCGTTAAAGTCGCCTTTAGCTTTGCCCTGTGATGTTGTCTGGCCGTAATTATTCAACCAGGGAATATAGTCAGTTCCATCTACCCGGCAGTCATTATTGGCATCGGATTTGGGACAGGATTGGGCAAAAGTTGGTTGCGGTGATAAAAGCCATGAGAAAAGAAAAAAAATTATTACAGCAACCGACATATTCAGTTTAAGTATTAATTGAAATAATTGTTGTGTCAAGGCAGTTTAATCTCGGGACCAATCATGACAAATCCAAAAAAATGAGAGTATTTAGCTTATTACAATAATCTGTTCTACCCCCGTCCCTGATTCTTTAGTAGTTGTTCAACCAGATAATATAATCTAATCCGTCGACGAATCCGGAGTTGTTGAAATCACCGTGAAGCGGACCGCTTGTGGTGGTTTGATTGTAGTGGTTGAGCCAAACGATGTAGTCAATTCCATCTACTTTGTTGTCACCGTTGGCGTCGCCGGGTTTGCCTGCAATAGTTGGCGTAAGTGTCGGGCTTGGAGTAAAGGAAGGTGTAGGAGTTAATGTTAATATTGGCGTGGGAGTAAATGCGGGAGGAGGGGTAGGAGTTATTGAAAGAATGGGAGTCGGCGTTTTGGTGGGAGAAGGTGATTTGGTTGGTGTTGGGGTTTTGGTAGGGGTTTTGGTAGGGGTTTTGGTGGGAGTAAGGGTTGGCGGTAGAGGAGAAGGTGTTTTTGTAGGAGTTTTTGTTGCTGGAGGGGGAACTGGTGTATTAGTTGGTATAACATAGGGACCGGTTCGGGTTAATCTGACGTGAGGAGCACTTATTTGTTCAGCATAAGTGCAGTCCGGATCTTCAACACAAGGTTTGCAATATGCATTTGACGTAGATTTAGTACAGAAGTTTTTTACATCAATTCTGACCAATCCGACATTCTTGGCAAAATACCAGTCCTCCCGAAGCACAGATACGCTATCGTTGGTTGGAAAACCGGCCCCGCCTTCGTAATATCTTAGTCTAATTGTATCGCTATAGCCGGAAATCGACATCTGGTCGGCGTGTACAGCCCAAGTTCCATTGCTGTTTGGGTCTGGTCCCACACTGCAATAGTCTAAAGTCGCGCTTGCCGGTGCATTTTGCTTTGCATTGCTGTGCCCCCAACCTTTTCCAACATATCTTGGTGTTAAGAAATAGCCCGGTAAGGAAGGATTATTTGAATAATATCTGTGAAAAACAATTTGACCTAAGGCAAATCCATATTCAGGAGTTAATGGTTTTGTCGGGTTATAGTTGTAATGAATGTCTCCCGATGCTGTCAGATAATTATCATACCAGCCTGATTTTTGCGTAAAATTCACTAAAGGCCAGCGTAAATTTCTTTTATGTGAAGACTGTATTCCTGTCCAAGAATAGCTCGGTCCCCAATAACCTTCTGGTTTATCTTTTATAAAATACATTACCTGACCGTTGCCTAAACTGCAGAGATTAGAAGCGCCTTCAAAACCAATTACTGTTTTAAAACTAACCGGGGTACTGTAAGTATAATTCTTGCCTTCGAATAAAATGTTGCTTGTTGGCATTTTATAGTAATTGGCCATGTCAGTAAGACCAGTCGTTGTTCCCACCGCTTGTGAAATATCATTGCTCCAATCAAATCCGTAAGTGTTTGGATAAGGTCTGAATCTGGCAGAAGGAGTCGTAAAAGAGGCAGTGCCCGATGGTACATTTATAACAGCAACACCGTTATTAACTTGTACAGGATTACCCGAAAAATCTTTCCAGATGCCGGTATAGGTGCCGGTTTGAACTTCCAATTGACCGGTGTAACCGTGCTGGGGACTTTTTTGGTCGAAAACGTAAAGATTATATGATTCACCCGGCAATACAAAATTTTTACTGACTCTGACAGTTAGTGAGGTCGATATGACTGCCTTTTTTCGGATATCCTGATTATTTCTCACTAAATATGAGGTTGTTAACAAGCCGACGGTAATTATGGCAAGCGATATGATGGAAAGCGATATCCTGAATTCTCCGGAAACGGTATCGGACATTATTTATTGTAGTTATTCAATCCCAACTTAGTTTAAGCTACGGCGGGCAAACAAATTATTTATTGTAATTATTCAGCCAGATTACGTAGTCCAGTCCGTCGACGAAATTATTTCTGTTAAAATCACCAAGAGAAGGACCAGCCAGAGTAGAACGGTTATAGTTATTCATCCAGATGACATAGTCAAGACCGTCAACTTTATAATCACCGTCGGCGTCGCCGGGTTTTTCCGTACCAGACGGTATAGGATTGCCGCCTGTCAATGACGGTGGAGGACTGGTGATTGTCGGTTGTGTACCGGTAGGCGGAGGTGAACCGCTATTTCCTCTTGGATCCCAGGAAGTATTGATTGTTAAACCGAAAGAGTTGGCAATTGTCTGCCAGGGAGTACCTAAAACTGCCGAACCGCCGCTGTGAACCAAAAAGAGGCCCTGAGGGAAAAGTGATCCTAAATTAACACTTGAGACATCAATGCCGTCAGTTGAGGAGGCGCCTGATATTTTAAATACGCCTTTGTGGGCATGCGGAGGTAAGCGATCATAAATTTCAAATTCACTGGCACCCTGGCTGGAGGAGAGAAGATAGCCTTTGTTATCTGAAGTCCGGTAAAGAGTTATTCCTTCAACGTCCGCATTTAAGAATCCTCCGTCAATGGTTACTGATGAATTAGGATCGCAAATGCCCGTCTGGCAATTAACTTTATGAATCGGTTTGCCTTCTTCGGCAAAAAAGACAAAACCGTTTTCATCATCTCCGACAATTCCTTCCGTCTGGCTGGAGTAATTCCAGTTTTTAACTATTGTACCGCTGACTTTTCCGCCACCTGCGTCTTTAAGTTCTATTTGGACGATCGGACCTCCTCCGTCTTTGGTGGTGAATGCATAGAATTTCTGACTGCCTTTGTTATAGTAAAGTCCGAAACCGTAATTGGCTGAAGCAGGAGAAGTAGCTATTGAACCGTTATCAACTCTGGTTAAGGTTCTTGAGTTGGGATCGATTTTAAATATCCGGATAATGTCACCGCTTCTGTCATTGAAAGCGACAATATCAACCGGTTGACCGGAAAGGGGGAAATTATAACGGATATCAATATTACCCGGTTGACCGCCGGTATCAGTAACCGTCTGAACGGTTGATCCCGAGAGGTCATAAACATAGACTTTACCGTTGCTTTTATCGGAGCCTATAACCGCAGATTTTGATTTATCTGTCGGATGGATCCAGATGGCCATGTCGTCCTGATTTGAAGCTGTTGAATCCTTATATGTTTTTGAGGGAGAAAAAGAGGTCTGAGCAAGGGAAGGGGAGGCAAAGACATGAAAAAGACTTCCTACTATTAAGATAAGGTAGATAATATATTTTCTGGTCACGTAAATTAATAATAGGCCAATAGGCAATAATAAAGCAAATGGAGACTATTAAGATTTATTTGTTACTTTCCGAGGTGTTATACTTATAACACCTCGGAGGTGGTAGTCATTTTGGGATGACGATTTTAAAGGCAGAGAAGGGAATCCGGCCAAGAACGGTATTTTCCAGAAGATTTTCCCAACGGGCTGAACCCTGGTTTTCCACAAATATTTTCGGAGAATCACTGAAACCGACCGGATACATACCGTATTTTTGCATAGCATTGACCATTATTTGGCAAACTTTATCGTTTCCGCACCAGGATTTTAATTTTTCCGCGGATGAGTCCGGATCGAGTTGAAGACGGGTGCCCCGGGGAATATTGAAAGGGGAAGCATTATTTTTCTGATGTTTGTAAGAAAAAGCAATGGCGTGCTTAATAATTCCGGTTTTTATCTCACAGGATCTTATTAATCCGGCCAAAAAAGGCGTCCCGTTTTCCCGGCTGAAAGGACCGGCGGCAAATCCGCTGTGACGGATATTATATTTATAAATGTCTTTAACTGACCATGAACCGTCTTTTTCTTTTATAGCTTTTGTTATATTCCATTCAACCCCTGAATCTTTATCAAGGATAATCAGATTTCCGTCATCTGAAGGAAGTGCGTCATCAGGGATTTGAAGAGCGAGAAAATTTTCTCCTTTATTGGTGATAATTCTTCTTTCATCATCCGTAACATAACGGTAATAACCCGTATATTTGATTTTTTTCAGTTTTAATTTCCGGTCAGTATGGTATACAGGATAGGCATATATAAACGGATCCGGGCCGAAGGAGCCGGGCAGACCGGAAATGATTTTATCAGAATTGGGGTGGATTTTAGGACTCGGACCAATCGGGGTATTCCAGGGACTGTTTTCTTTATATGGCCGGAGGCACACAGCAATATCATTTTCTGAGGGAGTCGGGGAAGTTTTATCCGTCCTGTCTGTTGGTGTAATTTCAAAATCTTTATAACTTTTGAACCAGATGACATAGTCAAGTCCATCAACAAATCCGTCATTATTGAAATCACCGTTTTCTGCTCCTTTTGCTGTTGAATGGTTATAATTATTAAGCCAGACGGAATAATCGAGACCGTCAACCCGGCAGTCCTGATTGGCGTCGCCCGGTGGAGGTATTGGACAGGTTTGAGCATGGGTTTTACCGGGATTAATAATTATAAACAACAAAGCAAAGAGACGGATAAAAAGAGTCATTTAAATTATTATAAAGTGTTTAGAAATAAAACTACAATTTATTTCTGATGGGTCCATTGGGTAAAACCTATGTTTCGGCCCGCATCCGAGGGATCATAACTCACGGGTTTATATCCATAGAAATACCAGGCCAGATGTTTGACCCAGGCAGCCCGACCGGAGTCATACCAGGAACCGCCGAATTTTTGCTGAAGATACCACTGGTATTGGACGGCACGAAGAAGGGCCTGGTCGTTTATCTGGAAGGGATTTTTTCCGTTCAAATTATACCCGAGTCTATAAAGCATATAAGCTGCGCCGTAGGCCCCCTGTAATCCTTCCCAGGGATATTGGGTATAACCCGGGGCTGTGTTGGGATTTGACGGACAGTTTCCGCCTCTTCCCTGATCGTTGGGAATTACACCGTCTGCCGGATAAGTTGATCCGGCACAGGTTGCTCCTTTGGGGTTAATGGCCAATTTATTACTGTTATTGTGGTACCAGGCATCGCCGGCACTACTAAATTCGATGGTAACCGAAGAAGTGTAATCGCCGGAATACCTTCTGAATGTAAGCCAGGCATCATTAAGTTGGGTTTGATCTTTCAAGTAAGCAGCGCCGGCAATTCTGGCTGATTGGGACATGGCACAGCCGTTTGAAGCGCATTTACCGCCACCTTCAGCCAAGGAGTGACCGCCGTCACCGACCCGGAATGTAAATTTGGTGCGAAGTATATAATCTACAAAATTTTTATAGCCTTTATAATTTGGCGCCCAGTTGGTAATTCCCAAAAGGTCTGCGGCGATGACATAACGGGGGAATTGCCTGGCTAATGCCAGAGAGCCGTCATCTTTACCGCCGCCTGATGAGGGAAGAGCCGGTGCTTCCGTACCCAAAATATCATTTAAGGCATTGATTGTTTTATCATAATATTTTTGAGCATCAGCCTGACGATTGGATTCAAGGGATAATCTCGCAGCTGCCAGTGCCCCGGTCCAGACAGCCTGCGAATGGCCTAAGCCGGCATAGTCAGTCAGGTCGGGTGTACCCCACGAAGAATCAGCTTTGGAGATGATGCCATTCCAGGCGTCGGCGCAAAATGAACCTTGAGCGCAACCTGCTTGGCCGGTTATA
>Ga0155334_113_pt1 | contig 40758 bp, 44 predicted proteins | sample RifCSPhighO2_02_FD_106302 | JGI IMG/M metagenome (GOLD analysis project Ga0155334, IMG submission 106302) | Candidatus Gottesmanbacteria bacterium RIFCSPHIGHO2_02_FULL_40_24 | reverse complement strand
ATTATACTGATTTTATGGGTCGGGCTACGGCGAGACTATGTCCGCTTTCAGATCGACGAAGCTTTATGCGAAGTCGTCTTTTACTTCGCAGTAGTTTTAACGAAGGCGAGTTTGCTCGACGAAGCTTCAGCGCAGTCGACTTATGTATTATATTTATATTCTCCTTTGTTCAGATAACAGAACATACATCGGATGTACCGACGACTTAAAGGATAGATTAAATAGACATAATAATAGTTATGTTCCAGCTACAAAAGATAGACTCCCTGTAAAACTCTTTTCCTATTTTGCATTCTTCAATAAATACACGGCATTTAATTTCGAAAAATATCTCAAATCCGGATCAGGAAGAGCATTTTTAAAGAAACACAAAATGATATAATTCGGCTATGTTTTACGCACTGGTCGATTCTGCTGCATTAAAAAATCCGGTAGTACTTAATAACTATAAACAACTAAAAGTAACGATACAATTTGAACCTCAATCATCAACAAGTAAATACCATTACAATTTCTTAATGCAATTCCCAAATAATGTTTTAGATAAAGCAATAACCGGTATTCAAAAAGAAATGTTATATTCCTGGTATACTTTCTTTTGGAATGATAAGGTGCTTAATATTGTATTTGATAAAAAGAAATTTGAGATCAGTCTTCCTAACGGTTGGAATTCATCCAAAATAAAAGAAGCACAAGAATTTGGTAGATCTCAAAGTATAAAAGAAGAATATTTAAATTTCAAAGATTATTTCAAACCGTATGAGGATATGGTTCGTAAGTTAATAAAATAGGTTCTAACTTTGTATATGGTGCCCCGCCGCGTAATAAATCGCTTCACGATTTAAACTCTGCAGGGACGTTTAAATTTGCAGAGAAAATTTATTACGTCTCCGCCGCGTAGGAAATTGTACTTTTTTTCTTCTTAAAGGTTATAATCTAATTGATATTTAAAAATAAAATATTCTGCCATGCCTGATGAAACGGTAAAATATATTTCCCAAAAACCCGATCTTAATCAGGTTTTGATTGAATGGACAAGTCCCTCTCATCCGTATAAAAAAAGAAGCAGGCTTTTTTATCAGACTGTCGCCACGTTCACTTTTTTACTGGTTGTCATCGTTTTTTTTCTCAGAGAATTCCTTCTCATCGGCGTTATTCTGTCGGTTGCCTTCGTGATTTACGCGATTTACAGTGTACCGCCAATCACGGTAGAACATAAAATCACACCCTTGGGATTTAATAATGCCGGCAGGTTATTCCGTTGGAATGAGCTGGCTGCTTTTTGGTTTGAAGAGAAGTGGGGAATAAAAATGCTGGTTATTCAAACCCATTTGTCGTTTCTGTCCCAAATAAGAGCTGTTCTTAATGATGTTTCGGATGAAAAAGTTAAGAAAATTCTGGATAAATATCTTCTTTATGTTGATAAAGCTCCCAAAAGTATAATTGATCGTTTATCGGACTGGGTTTCCCAAAATATTCCCCTGGAAACTAAAGCTGAAAGCCGTTAACTTCAAAGTTGGTTTAATTAGGATTACGTATTATAATAAACTCCGAAATAAATAGTGTCCCTGTAGCTTAATTGGATAGAGCAACAGCTTGCGGAGCTGTAGGTTGCGAGTTCGACTCTCGCCGGGGACGCCAAAATAATCCCGCTTTGCGGGATTATTATTGCGTTTCGTCTTTTTATTTTGGAGGGTTGGCTGAGCGGTTCAAAGCGACGGTTTCGAAAACCGTTCTCCCGCAAGGGAGGCACAGGTTCAAATCCTGTACCCTCCGCCGTAATTAAATCTTCAAATTTTCTTACCGCATTTTTATATAATTCTGTTAAGCTGACAGGTTAGTTTCACTTGGAAAATTTCCGAAAAAACCATGCAAAAAATTTCACCCCATTTATGGTTTGATAAAGAAGCCAAGGAGGCTGCCGAGTTCTACACAGCCGTTTTCGAAAACTCGAAGATAAAAGATACGGCAACCCTTCATAATACCCCGTCGGGCGATAGCGATATTGTTTCGTTTGAGCTTTCAGGGCAGTCATTTATGGCAATTAGCGCCGGCCCTCTTTTCAAATTTACTCCTGCTGTATCTTTCCATATTAAATGCAGGACGAAAAATGAAGTCGATGCTATATGGAAAAAGCTTTCCGCGGGAGGCACAGTGCTCATGGAGCTGGGAGAATATCCTTTCAGTGAAAAATATGGATGGTGCAATGACAGATATGGTCTTTCATGGCAGGTGATATACGCCGGCGGGAGTGAAATAAAGCAAAAAATTACTCCCGTACTCATGTTTGTCGGTAATGTATGCGGCAAAGCAGAAGAAGCAGTCAATTTTTACGCATCAGTATTCCGCAATGCCCAAGTTGACCATATCCTCCGCTATGGCAAAGGGGAGGAACCGGACAAACAAGGAACATTAAAATACGCCGCTTTCAGGCTTGAAGGTAAGGAGTTTGGGGCTATGGATAGCGCTCATGATCATCCCTTCGTCTTCAACGAGTCCATTTCGTTTATTGTGTACTGCGACACGCAGGAAGAGATTGATTACTACTGGGAAAAGCTCTCCGCGGTTCCCGAAGCCGAACAATGCGGCTGGCTTAAAGACAAGTACGGTCTCTCTTGGCAGATTATTCCAACTGCTTTGTACGGGATGGTAAGTGACAAAGATGGGAATAAACGTGCACGGGTGACCGAAGCTTTTCTTAAAATGAAAAAATTTGATATTGAAACTCTCAAGCGGGCATACGGGGGAAAGTAAGAACTTGTCGCCTGCTCTCATTCGCTTTGTTTCCCGCTTTAATTTCCGTTCTTCTTTAACGTCATTTTTTTAAGATATAATACGTCCGATGGAACTGATAATAATTCTGCTTTTGATAATAATCAGCGGGATTTTCGCTATGACGGAAATCGCCATTGTTTCATCCCGGAAATCTAAACTTCAGCAAATGGCCCAAAAAGGTAATGATAATGCTAAAAAAGCTTTGGAGCTGGCCAATAATCCCAATAAATTATTATCAACCGTCCAGATTGGAATTACTTTTGTCGGTATATTTACCGGAGCATATAGCGGAGAAACACTGACCCGTTATCTCTCCTATTTTTTATCCCGCATACCGATTCTGGGAAATTATAGTGATATTGTTTCCCTGGTCACGGTTGTCAGCATAATTACCTATCTTTCCCTTGTTTTCGGAGAACTTGTTCCCAAACGCTTGGCTCTTAGTAATCCTGAAGCCATTGCTGCATTTATGGCCAAATTTATGCACCGTCTCTCAAACTTCAGTTTTCCGGTAATTAATCTTCTTAGCAGGTCAACCGACAAAATATTGGATTTGTTCAAAGTAAAGTCATCTGATAATTCTCAGATTACTGAAGACGAAGTTAAAATGCTGATTAAAGAAGGCGCGCGTGTTGGTGTTTTTAATTTGGCCCAAAAAGATATTGTCGAGCGTACCTTCAGATTAAGTGACCAAAAGGCGAATATGCTGATGACTCCGCGTAAGGAAATAAAATGGTTGGAAATTAACCAAAAGGAAAAGGTATTAAGAAAAATTATTTCTGACAATCCGCATTCTTATTTTCCGGTTTGTAAAAATAATATTGATAAAATCATCGGGGTAGTAAGAACTAAAGAAATTCTCATTAGTTACTTGACAGATGAAAAACTTGATTTAACCAAATCAATCCATAAACCTATTTTTATCCCGGAAAGCATGAATGCTCTGAAAGTTTTTGAGCTTTTCAAAAAATCCGGCATTCATATTGCGCTTGTTGTCGATGAATACGGCAATACCGGAGGGCTTTTGACCATAACCGATCTTTTGGAAGCAATTGTCGGGGATATCCCCACAATTGATGAATTACCGGCTCGTGAGATAACGCCGAGGGATGACGGGTCATGGCTGGTCGACGGACTGGTTTCCGTTGAAGATTTTAAAGATCACTTTAAAATCAGTAAATTCCCCGATGAAGGATCGGGAATTTTCCATACGGTGGGAGGATTTGTTATGCACCGGATCGGCCGGGTTCCCAAAGAGGGAAATTCGGTTGAATTTGCCGGGTTTAATATTGAAGTGGTTGATATGGACGGGAATAGGGTGGATAAAATTCTAGTCAAAAAACCGGCCGGAAAAATATTAAAAAAACGGTAATCTTCATCCTATAGTATTATTGACTTCCTATTTGTTTTCCGGTATACTTATAATGAATTATTTGCTCTGCTTATTCCCTGCATTATTTGATTCTTTATGATTGTTACTTCAGTTTGTATTCGTTGCGGTAAAACCAGAATAAAAGGCAAAACCTGGAAAGAAAAAGTTGAAGGTGCTGAAGTTACCATTACCCAAACGGTTTGCCCGGATGATGATTGTCAGAAAATCGTAGATGAAATGCTCCAAAGCAAAAAAGAAAAACTGGAAAAGATCCAAAAAGAGTCATTAAACAGAAGAACAAATATCAGAAGAAGTAAAAAACCTCTTTCTCTTCAGTAATACTTCTTAAGTTATTCTTAACAGGAAGCGCTGTCTTTTTTAACTTTTCCGTATAATTTCACATTGTTAAAGAAGTAATTATATTTTCAATGGAATGCCTGATTACCGAAAAGAAAAAAATAACTGATGATATTTCTTTATTTCACTTAATTCCTTCAAACGGAGAAAAAGTTAATTTTTTTCCCGGTCAATTCTGTATATTGGAAAATCTCCAGTTTCCGGATAACCGCAAAAAGCATTATTTTTCCTACGCCTCAATTCCTAATATGCCGTTTTTGGAATTTTGCATCAGAAGTTATGGTCCTTGGACAAAAAAACTGTTGGAAAAAAGTGTTGGGGAAAAACTTCAATTAACCGGCCCCTTTGGTCATTTTGTCTGGAAAAACAATGCCGGCGAGGCAGTTTTTATTGTCGGTGGAATCGGTATTTCTCCTGTTATATCCATCATCAGATTTCTGAAAAGGTCAGGTTTTCCCGCCCGTATTCTTCTTATTTACGGGGTCCGCTCTCCTGAAGCTGCCGTTTATCAAAAGGAACTCGATAATCTTCAGAATAATTTTCCGGAGTTTTTCCGCGTAATTTATGTTTATTCGGAAAAAGCTCCCGCAAAGTGGACTGGTTATAAAGGGCTTATTACTCGGCAAATACTTGAAGGTGAGATTAATTTTTCAAAAAAGCCTTATTTCTATATGAGCGGTCCTCCTCCTTTTCTGGCTTCAATGCTGAAAATTCTTAATAACAAATCAGTAAAACCCGGCAGTATTATCAAAGAAACCATTTATTGAATAAAATCAAAACCTTCAAACTTATTTTTTCCTGTATAAGACTAAAAGATGTCATTTTAATCCCGCGCGCTGCCTCCTGTTCTGAACTGAAATTATTGTTATATAATACTCCTGTCTTAAAAGTAATTATTTAAATATGGTTAAGGAATATTCGGCCGGAGGAATAGTCTATAAGAAATCAAAAAAAGGCATATATTGGCTTGTCGCTCAGCATTCACATCATAAAGGATGGGTTTTTCCTAAAGGATTAATAGGCGATCACCGTAAAGGTGAATCCAGTCGGGAAACAGCTCTCCGTGAAGTGCTTGAAGAAACAGGTATAAAAGCGAAAATTGTTGCAAAAATTCCCAAATCTGTAACCTATTTTTATACTTGGCAGGGAGAAAAAAGGTTTAAAACGGTCACATACTACCTTATGGAATATATCGGGGGGGACATCTCCGATCATGATTGGGAAATGTCACAGGTTGTTTGGCTTACTGAAAGCGAAACAGAAAAAAAACTGTCCTTTAAATCGGATAAGGAAGCTTTCCAATATGCCCGGCAATTGTTCAAACAAAATAGTATATAATACTTTTTTAGAGAAAGGCTGCCCGATTGTCTCCGTAGTTTAATGGATAGAACATTGGGTTCCGGACCCAAAGGTTGGAGGTTCGAATCCTCTCGGAGACGCAATTCAATATCATATGCCAAAAAATCAAGCAGCAGATTTTGTTTTTGAAGCCGCTGCTCTCAATAGGCTTTATCGGACCGGTTGGCAGATTTTAGGTACCGGCCTGAGTCAGGAATCGGTCGCCGGACACTCTTTCTTAGTCTGCGTTATTAGTTTCCTTTTAAGCATTGATATGAAAGTTGACCGGGAAAAAGTCCTTCTCATGGGTCTTTTCCATGATTTTGAGGAAGCCAGAACCGGTGATGTTTACAAACTGGCTGACCTGTACACAATTACGGATAAGAAAAAAGCGGTCAAAGATTCTTTTTCCCCATTGAAAAATTCAAAGTATATGCTTTCCTTAGTGGAAGAATATAATAAAGGTATATCAATTGAAGCAAAGTTGGTCCATGATGCTGATACATTGGCTCTTTGCGTAGTACTGAAACAATTAATGGAAAACGGCAATGTTAATGCCGGAGAGTGGCTGGATTCCAATCTTAAATCCCTAAAGACTTTACCGGGCCAAAAACTTGGAAAAATTATTAAAAAAACAAATTCCCAAAACTGGTGGAAAAAAGAAAGAATAATACTCCATCAAAGCCTTGCCAATAAATAATCCCCTGAAATATTTGCCCGTAATATAAATGTATAAAAAATTGTTTAAAAAAATATTAATTTTCACTCTTCTGGTTGCTTTGTCTTCCCTCATTATTTCTTTGGCGGCCGGGGAATTCATTGTCAAGCATATTATGCCTCAGGAAACATACGGTCTGGCCAGGGCAGTCGGAATAAATATTTTTGAAAAAAGCCCGGTTATTTCCTATACTCTCCGTAAAAACGTAAAAGATTATCTCCATATCGCCTTTACCCGGGAATTTACCCATTACCTTTCAACTAATTCTCAAGGAACACGCGGTCAGGATTTTACTGTTGAAAAACCACCGGGAACTTTCAGAATTCTTTTTCTGGGGGATTCCATGACATTCGGTTGGGGAGTTGAAGACAATCAGACCTATCCGGCTCTGGTCGAAAAGTATTTAAACGCCGCTTTGCTAAAGACATCATCGGTTTATAATAAAGTGGAAACAATAAATGCCGGATTTACCGACGGTCAGACACTGGATTCTTATTATCTCTGGTACAAAACCACCGGCCATAACTTTCAGCCTGATCTGGTGGTTGTCGACCTTTTTCCTTACAATGATCTTTCCGATATGTTCTACAGTAACTGGGAGGATGTTGATAAGAACGGTTATCCCGAAAAAATCATCTCCAAAACACATCAGGTTGATGACGGATATCTCATAAGCATTCAAAAAACAAACTGGAAATTTGAAATTCCCGTTCTTCGAGATTCTCATCTTTTTATTCTGTTTGCCAACGCTCTGGAAAAAGGCGCGCCCCGAATTGTAGAGAGCATTAAAAAATCTGTCGGAATAGAACAGGTAAAAGAGGAATTTTCCGTAAAAGAAGCAACGGACTGCGTTTATCTTTTGGAAAAAAAGTATTGCCCGGAAAAACTCTGGTCGTATTTTGATAAATCTGAATTGATGTTGAGTGGGATAAAACAATTATCAGCGGATTATAAACAGGATTTGCTCGTTACTATAATGGCCAGTCCCGATCAGGCGGTTCCCTTATCCGAAAAAAGCAACAGACCGGCTTTATTAAAAACAATTGAACCCCAAAAACATTACCGGGATTTTCTTAATTCGGAAAAAATAAATTTTCTTGATCTTCTGCCGGCACTTTCAGGAGATAAATCACAGAATAATTTCTATGAGCGGGATGGTCACATGAAAAACCATGGAACCATGACGGTAGCCAAAGAAATCACCTCTTTTCTTATCAGGGAAAATCCGTCCTTTTTCTCCCCAACCGTAAATCTCGACCTGGTAAAATAACCGGATCGTAAAAAGCCCGGTTTAACTTTCATTAGCAGATAAAATTTAGTAAAATTGCCAAAGTAATGGAGGAGTCGCCTAGTTGGTCTATGGCGCGGACCTGGAAAGTCCGTTGGGCGGAAACGTCCTCGTGGGTTCGAATCCCACCTCCTCCGCCACGCAATCTAAAGTAAATTGACTCGAAAAAATTTAAGAAAGGAAGTTTATCTTATAGAAGAAAATAAAATGTGTTTAAAGCCAGATTCCTCCAACTGCGATACTAGTTTTTATCGACCTCTAATTTATATTTCCAGTTTTCTGTTTGACCAGTCCACTTTTGAAATAACAAGCGTTTTTCCGAGCCTCCGATATCAACTGCATAATAGCTATTTGAGCTATCACCCACAACGTCACTCATACACATAAGTTTAATATTATTATTAACTGTCCAAGATTCAATATTACCGCACATTTCATTCGTATAGAAAACTTCTTCAAGTTCAGTAGTACTAAGCATATTCAAATTATTATCCAGCCAGAGCAGTTTAGGTGTAACAAATTTACCTGGTTCTTCAAATAATATTGCCACAAACTCACCCGTTTCGTTATTCTTGCAAGCCGAAACTACCACCTGTTTCCGAAATTTATCAACGATTTTTTGAGACCAAGATGAGTTTGGTGTAATTGTAGAATTGCTTATTGAATTGATGCAATTAATGTCGTATTGTTTTTCGTCAAGAAATTTATCCAAAGCAAAATAAAGCTTCCCATTAAAATCTTTTTCCAAATATTGGGAAATTCGGGAGATAATTTCTTTAGTATCAGTATTAACATTGCTAATACTTTTCAGTATTTCCTTTTCAAAAACATCATTCATTCCGCTTTGACTGACCGAATCAACTGCCGGCGGTTCCTCTGAAACACTGTCTATGTTTGAATTTCTGAAGCCTCTATATAAATATCCTAAAATGAATATAACAATCATAAAAAAACTAAATACTAGTATCCATATAGGTTTAAAGTATAAATTATTAACATTTTTAATTTCATTTTTTAATTGGAGTACACCTTTTTCTGATGTCTTGTTTACGTTTGTTTTCACAAATCCATACTACTAAAATTATAGATACACATCAAACAGATTTTGCTCTTCGAATTCTAAAATCACCATAGCTGGGATTAAAGTAGGAAAGTATATGAGTATTATCTATTAAGGATAGTCAAACTTAAAATATAATATATGATGTAAGCAGTCCTGAAAAAGTCTAGAAAGTCGTTAACGGTCTCCCGCCACGTAAGAAATTGCTTCGCGATTTAATCGTTGCATAATCTGATAAATTACTAAAGTTGAAGCTAAAAGAGACCGTCCCCTTAATTATTATTAACTTCAAGCTCAGGTAAATCGAAGTTGAATAATTTAGGATTTACTACTCCGCTAGAATTACTAAAATACAGGGCTGCAAAAAACAAAAATGCAATAAATATAAAAATTAAAATAATTAGTTTTTTTTTGCTTATAGGAAATTTCATACCTTAAGCGATTCTTAAAATTCTTTACTCCTATTTCACTTTAGCATTTATAGCATTCAAGTCAAAAAGACTTTGCATTTTCTTCCTACTGGAGACATAAAACGTCTTTTCCATTTTCCCTGATTACAAATCGTATAAAATTAAAAGAAACGAAGCTCAGGAAAGAGAGTGAATAGATTGTTGGTAAAAATATTGTGGTAAATTTAAGGAATCAAAACAGGTTTTAACACTGTAAATGGTTCCCCGCAGCGTAATAAATCGCTTCGCGATTTAAACGCTGCTGGAACGTTGAAAGTTGAAATTTGAAAAATTTCTTACGTTCTTACGTTGCCTCCTACATGTTTTACTACGCTTATATTCTTCAAAGATTAACTTTACTCAGCTTTAACAGAAACGGCATCAATCACCGGACCATAATAGCCGGATATTAAGCTCTTAAAAGTTAAACGGGTTAAGTTATTCGTAGCATTTGCTGTATAGGTATGCGGTTCCCATCCCATATTTAAATTGGATCTTCCTGTAACATCAAATGAAAGCGTGTCCAGAAGATTTGATCCCCACCATATTTCCATTCTCTTTATAGCAGGTCCCCCTTCTGGATTACCTGATAAGGAGAAGCTAATTGTATACGATTGTCCAATAGTCGTATCTAAAACTTGAAAAATAGCACCCGCTGTATTGTTTGTTCCAGTCAGATCAACGGACTGAAGTCCATCAGCAGCCTGCCAATAAGAACCCGATATGTGGTCAACTGACATGATATCAATTGACCCGCCTTCCACCGTCCAATTTCCAAAAGTATCGCCGGAATAATATGTGTCATAACTTCCGCTGACCACAGGTTCCTCAAAGCTGCCGTTTATCACTATATTATCAGAAGGCACCGGAGTCGGAGTCGGAGTTGAAGTTGGAATTGGACTTTCACAATTAATTACTGCACAAACTGCTTTTTCCATATCTAACCTTGTTTTACCAATTTGCTCATTAGAATTGATTGGCTCACCGTTATTAACCAGAATATTACGAATCTCTGCTATGGATAAACTTGATTTAATCATTTTTAGAAGTCCGGCTGTTCCGCTTACCAGGGCGGTTGCTCCGGATGTTGCACCAAAGCATCCGTAATCGACTCCATCTACTGGAGTATAAATTTCTACTCCAGGCGCGGCAACATCAACTTCCGGGCCATAATTTGAAGGTTCAATCCCACCTAAACGGTGATCAGACAAATCTGTTGCACCGACCGTAATGACATTATCCAAGTCGTTAATATTGGCTGGAGTTGTCCTATTGGCCCCCTCCCCGAAGTTTCCTGCCGCAACAACAAATAAAGTATTTGGTTGTGCTTTCATAGCATCACGGACTAAATTTGTATTTCTTTCAAAGAATTTCTTATAAATTATTAAATCACTATTTAGATGAGTTCCACCGCTATAATTAACTACTTCTGGATGATATTCATTTAATTTTTCAATATTATTTATTGCACGTGCAAATGAGAACGCTTGTTTAACAATAATATTATATTGGTTCGATGAATTAGATGGGCCTGATAATATACCATTCATATACGGACCATTATCCGGTAATTCACCACCTAAACCTAAAATATTATTTGCGCCAATTACTCCTACGACAGCGTTGCCATGTGCTTTATTGGTGGCGAATAAATCAGATTGGTAATCGATCGAAACATTGTTAAACTCTGGATGAGATTTATCCATACCTTCTTCTAATATACCTACTGTTATGGGCGAAAGAGATATTTCTCCTTTATCAGTTGCATCCACAATCTTTTCCAAGCATTGATCACATTTATTTTCTCCCACCCGTCGGTACAAGTGTGATTTTCTGAACTAAGATAATAACCTAAATCGGTAAGGTTTTGACTAAATAATTCAGTGAAGTAGTTTTTTGTAACTCCTTCAATTGATGGCAGCAGCATAAACTGTTCAGCAATCGCGTTAAGTTCTGATGAATTCTTATTTTCAAACGTTACTAAATAAGCATTAGATGATGCTAAATAACCTAAGACAAACCCACCTTGTTCATGAAGAATTTTCCTGGCATTATCAAGCGTAATCTCCGGTGTAAAATCAATAATAAGCTCACCTTTATAAAATGTCCCGCCACTGTCAGTCTCATGTGGTTTAGATAAATCATCGGGAGGAATGAAAGATTGGGACAAAACAAAACTTATGGTCACTTTTTCAGACTTAACGAATGGCGATAATCGTAAGATAAGATTGTGAATAGGATTCAGGATTCTAAGTTTCTCGATAATTTTTACATCAAACGAATATCCTCGGGCTAATAAATTGTGACGACCTTCAGTTACATCTGAAAGATCTACTGGGATATCCAATTTTCCTCCTTCTTTCGGAACGCTAGTGCTTCCTAAATATTTGTTATCAAGAAATAGAGCTATACTGCTGGGTAAATCTATATATTTAATTCCTTTCTGCTGTTCTGATGAGAGTGAATTGACATCAATCATAACATTGAATCTTTCTGTTCCGACAGTCTCGTTATTTTGGGGGATAATAATGGAAATAGATGGCTTATGAATACTGGAATCCGAAGCAAACGTGATTATTGATCTAAAAGGGAATAATAAAATAGCAATATAAAATACTAATACTGCGCAAAACCACTTTAATATTCTTTTGCTGATAAATATAAAGTCAGACTGCCTAATTATTTTGTAGATGGGATTATAGGAATATTAGGTAAACGAACAAAAGAAAAAAACTCTACCTGAATTATCATTAATATAATTAATATTAATAAAACTAATAATCCTACAAATCCTAATGATAATAATATAGTGCTTATTTTAACCCTCTTTTTTCTTACTATATTTCTTATTATTATAATTATATTTAATAAACTACTAAAAAAACCTATGCCCATCATAAGAAAATAGAAATCTACTATAGATAGTAAATAAACAGTTCTACCTAAATATAATCCTATACTTAATACGTCTATTATTAATGTAAATGCAGTGAATACTTTTATCCTTTTTGTCATGATCAAATTTGTTTCATAATTTTTTGTGTTCCTATTTCACTTTAGCATTTATAGCATTCAAGTCAAAAAGACTTTGCATTTTCTTCCTACTGGAGACATAAAACGTCTTTTCCATTTTCCCTGATTACAAATCGTATAAAATTAAAAGAAACGAAGCTCAGGAAAGAGAGTGAATAGATTGTTGGTAAAAATATTGTGGTAAATTTAAGGAATCAAAACAGGTTTTAACACTGTAAATGGTTCCCCGCATTGTAGGAAAAAATTAATCTGTTATAATCAGAAAATATGAAAAAGAATTCTCTTTTAATTATCTCCGGGATAGTCTTACTGCTTCTTGTAGCCGGAGGATCATACTTTGTAATGAGTAAAAAAACCTCACCTGCCGGATCTCCCCAGGTTCCGTCAATTGATGCCGATTCGGATGAAGGCAGTATTCAATCATCATTAAAAGATCTCTTGGCCAAAGGAATCGCTCAAAAATGTACTTTCTCTGATAAGTTGGAAGGATCGGATATTTCAGGCGTTATGTATATGGCAAATAGCAGAATGAGAGGTGATTTTAACTCAGTAATCAGTGACAAAACCTTAACTTCCCATATGATTTTAAAAGATAATACCAGTTATACCTGGCAGGCAGGGGAGAATTCCGGTTATATGATGAAAAATGATCCTGAAAAGACGGCTGAAACAAATGAGGAAAACCCTGAGCAGGCATTTGATCCCGATAAGGTCGTCGACTATAAATGTTCCGCTTGGATTGTTGATAATTCATTATTTGATCCGCCTTCAGATGTTAAATTTTCTGATTTCAGCTCTATGATGGAAAAACCTACCGGTCAGACTCCCGGAAAAACGACTCCTGATGCCTGCAGTACCTGTGACAATTTATCAGGTGAAGCCAAAAGCCAGTGCCTGTCCGTCTTCAAGTGCTGATCATACTCCTGATTTAAACATGTTTATCGATCCTCTGCCTGAAGATAAAGCAACAGGTCTAGTTAAAGACTGTTATCAGAAAATCCGACATTCCCTGGATTCTCCAAGTCTGCCGGTGTTTTTCACCTATATCGGTCCGTTCGAAGAATATTTAGTATATATAACCGATCAGCTGACAGTTAATCTTGATGAGCAGTCATTTAAAAGAAACATCGGGGAAATTAGACTGGAAATTGTCGGCAGTATCAGAAAGATTCTGAAAAAACCGGATTCAACGCAAAAATGGATAAGCCTCTATAAACATAGTCCTTCCTTTTATAATTTCCAGAAGGATCTCCTGTTGGTCTCTCTGATAAACGTTAAATTGGCCTGTATATTTCTGGCTCTAAGGGAAGCAATTAAAGGCTGGGCTGTTGCTGCCAAAAAACTGCCCGAAAGGACAAAATTTGAATCGGGTTCGCCAAAAGTTAAATTTACCCGGGAAGATTTTTTATTTGATTATCCTTTGCCTGATAATATTCGCAATACGCATGAATCCTCTATCTCCCTAGCTCCTCAAAATAAATCTGTTGTTAAAAGGGATACTTTTGGTTTGGAAAAAAATCTCTTGGTTGAGTATCTGAAATATTGCCGGGATGATATCACCGGTTACATGAAAAAGGATTACTTTTGGATTTTAAGAGTCCGTTTGGAGCAAACTTTACTGGCTTCACTCACCTTGTTTCCCCACCTTATATATTCTCCGTATAATGTCATTTATAAGCTCACGGAAAAATATGAGAATTTTTATGAACTCTTGTACCTTCTCTATGAGCAATTTCCTACTCTTGCCGTACAAAGATTGATATTAAGCGCTTATATGATTATTGATAATTAGGCTCGTTTCCGCTCTTCCACTTAATATTGCAGCCGATACTCGGTTTTTGATCAGGATTGACAAGGGTATCATTAAGAACAGCTTCAATAGCCCCCCTCAAATCTTTACCGGTAACGGGAATATTATTTGCCGGCCGGCTGTCATCAAGCTGGCCCCGGTATGCTAATTTTCTTTCTTTATCAAAAAGGAAAAAATCGGGCGTACAGGCAGCTTTATATTTTTTTGCCGTTTCCTGTGACTCGTCAAATAAATAGGGGAATGTAAAATTCAATTCCCTGGCCATTTCCGATAAACTGGCGGGAGCGTCTTCCGGATAAGCTTCCGGATCGTTTGAACTTATAGCCGCAATTCCGATATCCTTATTCTGATAGTCGCGGCCTAATATTGAAATCTCTTTCGTAACATGCTGTACATATGGACAATGTCTGCATATAAACATTAAAAGGAATGCTTTTTTATTCTTAATATCCTTTAATGAAAATACTTTGCCGCTTAATACATCCTTTAGTGAAAAGTCGGGGGCGCGGCTTCCAAGAGGCATCATTGTTGACGGAGTTAATACCATTTTTGTTTCTTATTCAGAAAATTTTTTCGCTAATCAGTTAACAGATTTCACCCGCCTGGTTTTCAGGGCTAATTTAACCTGAAACATGTAGGACAAGTGAAGCCTATTAACTGATTAGCGCTTAGCACTCTTATATCATAAGTGCCAATTTTTTGTCAAGGGTAATTGTTCCCGCTGGAACAACCCGTAATAAGCATAAAAAATTTATGTAAAAACATGTTTTATCCCTGTATAAAAAGAAGAATTATATTTTTAATATGTTTTCAATTACAGCTTATATAAAAAATTCCTATTTTATCCTTTTCAGAAATTTCTGGTAAAATATAATATCCTTAAAAAATCTGGAAAAATGGCCGAGTGGTTGAAAGCGTTGGTCTTGTTCAATGAGACTCTCCAATAAGCGATTGAAAAGAGCTTTTGGAGATAGTCGAATTAATCCCGAGCTTGTCGAGGAAAAAGCGGGATAATATAAGTTGGAGAGGTGGCCGAGTGGTTGAAGGCGTTGGTCTTGAAAACCAATGTAGCGTGAAAACGTTACCGTGGGTTCGAATCCCACCCTCTCCGCCTTCGCCCGCCATAGCTTTAGCGTCGGCGGGATTCGCTTTTATAGTAATTTTGGTGTTATAGATTATACTGGTTTTATGGGTCGGGCTACAGCGGACAAAGTCCGCTTTTATTACGTCTATATTTTATGGAGTAATGACGGGAAACCTTATATCGGTTGTACTGATAATTTACTAGAAAGAATAGGAAGACATAACAAAGGTCAAGTTCCAGCTACCAAAGATAGACTTCCGATAAAACTCATTTCTTACTCTGCATTTTCCAATAAATACACTGCTTTCAATTTCGAAAAATATCTCAAATCTGGCTCAGGAAGAGCCTTCCTGAAAAAACATGAGATAATTTAGGAAATAAATAATGAAAAGAAACGAACAGGATTCAATTCTCAAAGAACAGATTGAATATTATGAAGCTCGTGCCACAGAATATGATGAATGGTTTCTCCGTCGGGGTCGCTATGACCATGGATCAAAACTAAAGAAATTGTGGTTTTCGGAAGTGGAACAGGTGAAGGCAGAACTTAAAAAATTTAATCCAAAAGGAAAAGTTTTGGAAATAGCTTGTGGTACCGGCTGGTGGACTGAGCAGTTAGTAAAATATGCTGAACATATTACAGCAGTCGATGCCGCAAGTGAAGTACTAATTCTTAACAAAAAGAAAAACGGCCAAGAGAAAGTTAATTATATTAAAGCCGATTTGTTTAATTGGAACCCACAGGATAAATACGATGTAATCTTCTTCAGTTTTTGGTTGTCTCACGTTCCTCCTGATAAATTTGAACAGTTTTGGCTTCTTGTTCAAAAAGCTCTTAGGCCGCAAGGACGAGTGTTTTTCATAGATTCTCTCAAAAGTGAAGGGCCGGAAAAGACATATACGATAAATAATCCTGTTAATCCGACCAGTTTAAGAAAATTAAACGATGGTAGAACATTCACAGTCATTAAAGTCTTTTATCGGCCGGAAAAATTAACTCAAGATTTAAAACAATTAGGCTGGTATTTTAAAGTCAAAAACACAACAAACTATTTTCTTTACGGTTTTGGCAGTTTAAGGAAGCAAAATAGGTTATAACACTGTAAATGGTGCCCCGCATTGACATTTCTAAATTCTCTTCGTTCATTAAGAAATGTCAATGCCCTCCAGCAATCGCTCTGTGAACCGTGTACGAATAGTACTGAAAAGGCGAACGGTAAGATGCGGAGGACTTACTTACATATATAGGTTGTTCCACAGCCTCAAATCTCATTTTAGGTTCTAACACTGCAAATAGTTGTGTTTACTTCTCCTATTTGACTATTTCTCTTTTAACAGTATTATATGAACATGGGTTCATATAGTTGCTGTATACCAGACAAACACGAGTTTAAACATGTTTCCTCATTATCCACACTCTTAAAGCTGGTTGGTGAAGAAAGCAGACTAAAGATTCTGTGTATCTTAAAACAAGGTCAGCATTGTGTCTGCGAAATAGAAGAACACATAAATCAATCTCAAAGTTTGATTTCTCACCACCTGAAGGATTTAAAAGAAGCCGGAATGGTTTTAGACGAAAAAAAAGGGTTATATAACTATTATTCTCTAACCAAAAAAGGTAAAGAGATTACTGACTTACTATTTCAGATAAAATAACTATGAAGAAATTATTAATAGAATGGAAGCATTTTGATAAAAACGGTGTCACGTGCAAACGATGCTCTCAAACAGGCAATAACCTGAGTGATGTTATAAAACAGCTCAAAGATAAATATATATCAGATGGTATTGAAATTAAGTTTCAGGAAACAAAATTGTCTGAAAGTAGGATGGCGGAATCAAATCAGATACTTATAAACGGAGTACTGCTGGAGAATCTTATCCCAGGCGCAAAATCAGGAGAAAATTACTGCAATTCATGTTCAGATTTAATTGATGATCCGAAAGGGTGCCACTGCAGGACAGTAAATCAGGGAGAAGCTATTTATGAAGATATTCCTATTGATCTTATCAAGCAAGCAATTAAAAATTATTTAAATAAAGAAAGGAGATCCATGAAAATCCAAGTTTTAGGTTCAGGTTGTGCAACATGTAAAAAGTTATATGAGCTTACTCAAGAAGCGGTGAAACAGCTTAATCTTGAAGAAAAAGTGGAATACATCACAGATGTATCTAAAATTATCGAGATGGGGGTAATGTCCAGTCCTGTGCTTGCGGTTAATGATAAACCTGTCAGTGTCGGATCTGTTCCCGATATGGAAAAGATCAAAAGTCTACTCACCAAAGGTATTGTAAACACTGAAGTTAAAAAATCAGAGTGTAGCTGTGGAGGGAAGTGTTGCTAACCTATGGATATATTTAAACCAATTCAATTTTTTGCGGATATCGTTACATACCAGTGGATTCGGATAATCCCTCACTCGTATTGGGGAGATACTGTTAACTTCTTTATCTACGATGTCATTAAAATCGGATTATTGCTCGTTGTCATCAACTATGTGATGGCAATTACCCGTTATTACTTTCCTATGGAGAAAGTCCGGGATATTCTGATTAAACGCCGTTGGTTTGGTCTTGATTACCTGTTTGCGGCTTTTTTGGGAGTGATAACGCCATTTTGTTCCTGTTCTTCTATTCCCTTATTTATCGGTTTTGTGGGGGCAGGGATACCATTGGGAGTTACTTTTGCATTTCTCATAAGTTCACCTTTAGTAAATGAGTCCTCACTCTATCTTTTTCCTGCAATGTTTGGAATGAAAGTGACTGTAATATATAACATGGTAGGAATATTGGTAGCCATAATAGGCGGGATGCTTATTCAGCGTTTAAAATTAGAAAAATATGTAATACAAGAACTCCTGAAATTCAAATCACGCCAACAGGTTGAGGCTGAAAACAAAGGGAATGCCCTTCCTTTCAAAGAATTAGTTAAATATTTCTGGAAGGTCGGAATGACGATTACCGGAAGCGTATTTCCATATATTGTATTGGGAGTTAGTATAGGAGCATTAATTCATGGATTTGTGCCTGCATCTTTCGTAGAAAAGTATTTATCCATGAAAACATGGTGGACTGTACCTGTAGCAACGCTTCTTGGCTCTCCGCTTTATGCAAACTCTGTTAGCGTCATTCCGGTTATGGAAGCTCTTGTAGGAAAAGGTGTTCCATTGGGTACAGCTTTCGCTTTTATGACAGCAATAGTAACAGTTTCCATTCCTGAAATCATGATTTTGAAAAAAGTAATGCGTTGGCAGCTTTTAGCTATTTTCTATAGCATCACAATCGTGGGTATTATGATCATGGGATATATATTTAACGCGATATTATAAGATTTTGGTTATAATTCAATTGCTCGGGAGATAAGATCGGTGTTTGGAAATGAGTTATAATACTGTAAATATTTCTCCGCCTTGGTACGGGATGAATCTCACCCTTAACGCAAAATCAGGAATAGAAAGCTAATAGTTTTTCAAATCACACTTCAATAAGTCTTTTTCCAAAAGATATTTAAAGATATTATCAGCAATATATTTGTATCCCTGGCTGTTGGGATGCCAGTCTTTAGGGATCCATAAGTTTTTATCGGAAGGGATTATAAGATCGTTTTTGAGTCTGAATTTATTTCCGGTCGACATATTCATTACAATTTTTTTGAAGTTCTCAGGCAATGATTGTAGAGTTATGATAATTAATCTTCCTTCAGTTAACTCAATCATTTGAGTTAATACATTTTTTGCATTCTTTTCAAAAAAATCTTTACCGAATTTCTCCCTTATTTCCGAAGATGCAGTACGGATTATTCCAAGAGTTCTGGGATCTTCATCATCGGTGATATTTAATTGTGACCTGATTTCCCTGTCCCGGGGAATATAATATTCGTTATATTTGTTAAAATTCCAGTCGTTTAACAGCCAAATTACCAGATCGGGATTGTATTTGGCACCTCTTTTCCTGTACCTTTCCAGGCTGTAATTTAAATCATAACCGTAGACACCGAGGTTTATTACTTCAAATTGTCTGATTTCGCCACATGAAAGATTTACGTTTAACATTCTTTCCAAATTTTCCGGGTAATTGTCAAAACGGACCACGGCTGCTCCGAAAGTGAATGAATCTCCCAGTGTTATAATTCTGAATATCCCCGGCTCTTTGCCTGTTTTATATTCTGCGTCGTTTAATGAATCTGAGGAAAAGGTATCTTCATAATATTTTAATCCCGGCATCGGTTCATAATAATGCTTATAAATTTCGGATTCATAAATCTGCAGATCTTTGCTGATCCGGTATACATTTACCCCTTTGACATCAGCTTTGTTTCTAATCACTATGAAGAAAGTAATGAAAAAAAATAACAAAGACAAGCCCCAGATAATATAAATAAGTGGCAATACTCCTTTGACGGGATTATTAATAGACATTGCGGTAGTGCTTAAGACTGATTAGATTGTATTCAGGATTTAAAATATTAGCAATAATATCAATCCGGTACGGTATATTTTTCCACTCATAAAGATTTCCGCCATTTTGTGAATGTGGGCAATTTTCTTTTTCCTTTTATTAATAACCGCCTTTTCTGTGAGTTTGTTTCTTTTAAAATTAATAAGTGTCTCGGAAAATTATGGCGCACCTCCGTATGTTGAGGATGAAGTTGCTTCGGATCATTATGCGGGACGATTTGGTGATCTTTCAAAATGGGTTCGCCCCGAAGGACCATTGCGGGTAGCACAAATCCTTCTGCTTCTGGCTTTAAAGTTGCTGCCCCGAGACGTGATATGAGTGGAAGGGCGGATGAATTGGTTAAAATAATTGAAGAGATATATCAAAAGCAAACAAATTTAGAGATAGATCCTAATATCAGCAGAAATATGACGGGTTATTATGCATTTTCCTGGAAAAGATATGAACATTCCACACATCCTATGGCTCCGGCAGTAATTTTAGAAACCGGATTTTTAATCAATCCGGCTGAAGCGAGAATTCTGATTAATAATCCCAAACTGCCTGCAAGTGCGATAGCGAAAGCCCTGATTACATTTTTAAGAGAAAAAGTGTCGGCATCGTAGAAAAATAGTTTATTGAAGCAATTAACAGCACTTTCTGAAGATAATAAAATAAAGGTTATTCCGGAACTACAAATACAGACTATTAATGGTTTCCTGCAATGTTATTTATTTTCATTAATATAACTTATTAAAATATCCTCAAGCCGGTCAGCCAGAATCCTGTTCCCTTTTATATTTAAATGACTGTCATAATTGAAAAAACAGTCGTCAGAGCATTTCTCCCTGAAATATTTCAGGTTATCAATAATTGTTATCCCGGAGTTTGATGCTATTTGCTTTAGCATGTCAACTGGATAATTTGAAATCAGGGCATCAGGGGCGTATTTAAAACCCATGTCAACTGAAGTTTTCATATGAGCTTCAGATACGAAAATTCCGTAGGGAATATCAACTATTATCGGAATGGATTTGTTATCTTTGGCAATTTGATTAATTTCATCAATTATTACCGTTAATTCCGATATGGCAGTTTTAATACGGCTGTCCCGGTAATTTAAAAAAGCCGTAAAAAAATCGGGTTGGAATAAAGCGTATGTAAATAGTACCGGATTAATACTGCCGTTCAGGTATAAACTCTGTACATCTTTTTTTACGGCAGTTTGAAATCTTGCCGCTTCCTCATCTCCCAGGTTATTTATAAATATCTTCAGATTTGATAAATTAGCCGGTTTTACATCTATTTCCCTGTAGGGAGAAACAATCGAATGGAAATTAGGAAATAATCGGATAAATATTTGGCTTATTTTAGCTATTTCGTCGGAATAAAAAACTTTTTTTTCCTGATTATTAACAATCGTATTAATTAACTTCTTTTTGACTTCACGTGTTTCCGGGTTAGCTGTGCTCCTTTTTTTCGGCCAGTCAGTCAGTTGCCCGATATCATCTCCTTCAACAATTCCCACAAGAATGATATTCGGGTTGTATAATTTTGTGTAATTTTTAACATTTTCAAGATAATCCCGGGGGCTTAACCCCGGTTTCCCTATATTGAAAATTTCCACTTTTTTATCTTTGAATCGATTTGCTAATTTATTTTCCAAAAGAGTTGTCCAAATATCTATATTATTTGTTCCCCAGCCGTATGTGAAGGAATCACCAATTGCCAGAATTCTGAATGTGTTTACACTCTTCGGGATTTGATAATTCTTTCCTCTGAAACCAATTTTGTTTGTTTCTACCGTAAAGTTGAATTCTTGGTTTTTATATAAAGCTTTGCTGTTTGGCGGCAGAACAAATTCGTTTTCAATATTCATTTCATTTTTAATGACAAATTTACCGATAAATTTATCGGTGAAATATAGTATTAATAAGGTAGTAAGTGGCAAAAAAAACAGGAAAATGATTCTTCGGAAAATTTTTCCGGGTAAAAACCGTTTATTAAACATGCGTTAATTTCTTTTATAGCATGTTTCTTTAATTGTTATTATTAGATTACGGTGCGTTTTCGGAAAACATCTCCTATTTAGTCCGCGATTCCTTCAATTAATTCCTTCTTCTTAACTTCAGCTTCAAATCCGGCATATTGATTTTATTTCCGATTTATGTTTAGATTGAGGATATAAAAAAATTGTTAAAGGAGGTTCTATAATGGCTGATGAAAAAACTGAAAAAACAGACACGGAATCTATGGGTGTTGATCTTGCCGGAAATAAAATAATTTGGATTGCCGGCGCTGTTATTCTTCTTATTGCCGGCTGGTTTGGTCTTAAGGCAATTTTTGCTTCAATGGAAAGTTACCGTTTAACTCTTGTTGATGCCCCGAAAGAAGTTAATGCCAATACCACGGCCACATTTACCTGGAGGATTGATGGTCCGGCCACAACAATAAATCATACCGCTATTCATCTGGGCACCTCTACACAGACGGGAGAGCTGGGCCGGGATGTTAAACCGGAAAATACTCCCTATAATCTGGTAGTCCAGGATTTTGCCAACGGTACGTTTAATGTCCCGCTCCAGTTTATCGGCAATATCGGCATGGATACTCCCGGGACTTATTACTACAGGGTACATGCCGAGATAAAAGGCAAGCACTACTGGACTGATGAATATTCACTGGAAGTAAAAGTTCCGGAATACAAAGTAAGTTTACTGGACGCCCCCGCCGAAGTGATCGAAGATGCTACATTTGCCTTTACCTGGAGGGTTGATGGTCTCCCGACAACCATTAATCATACTTCAGTTCATTACGGAGCGGAGTCAACAGCCGGGGATTTGGGCAAGGATGTTGCCCCTGAGGATACCAATTATACCGATCTTGTAAATGATTTTGCCAAGGGTAATTTTAATATACCCCTGCAATTTGTCGGCAATACGGCTATTGCCAAGACGGGGACTTATTATTTCCGTGCCCATGCCATAATTAACGGGCAGCATTATTGGACGGAAGAGAAAACTTTAACCGTCAATAGCGCCAAAGAAGAAGCTCCTACAGTAACGCCTTCTGAAGAAGAGGTGGAGGCAACTCCAACCCTTACCATAGCTGTCTCTCCGACAGTTAGCCAGTGAGGAGCAAAAAAAACACGTCGGAAATAGTCAGGGTGTCGGGTTGGCAGTAATTGTGGTACTTGTTGAAGCGGATATTCCCCAATCCCGGCAGATTTTCTCCTGAACCGAACGGATTTGGGACTCCGTATAGGAAGATATTTCTTTTTCCAAAGAGGATTTCAATTGCCCCTCAGCTTCAGAAACTTTTTTGGCAACATCATTTTTTGTTGATTCATAGGCTCTTTCCAAAATATTTTCGATTCCCTTCGAATTGACACCGCTTAAGGGTAATTTGTTAAATACCCCCAGGACCAATGAACCTTTTTCTTTTTTAACTAAAAAAGTGTATTTTCCGGTGAGTATGCCCGCGGTAATAATACCGGTAACCAAAAGTAGTGAAATAACGGCTAAAAAAAGAAGGGGTTTGCTGTAAGGCTTTTTCATTTCTTTAATCATAACACTCCTTTTCTGATCACGCTTATCGCCTCGTTGAGAATACTTTGATTATTATATATTTGGATTATTGCTTTCAGTTTACCGGGTTTATATCTTTTTAGTTTTACTGTTTCTTCATTTAAAAGCGGCAGGCAGCGGACGATATTATCAACAATTGTGACACTGGCTGACCGGGATGTTCTTGACAGGGGATTAAGATCAACCGTTATTACGATTTTTCCTAATTTTCTTAATGCCAGGCATCTGTCGCCGTCTTCAAGAGGTACAAATATGCAGTCGGCGGTTCCGATGCCCTCCTTTAAAACATTTGCTCTTCTGCTTGCAATATTTTTTAATTTTATTTTTTTATTTTTTCCGGAAAGTATCCGGGACGCATCAAGAGAAGACAGTAATTTTTCAATGTTTGAAACTCTGATTTTGGAATGGTGAAAAAGATTTACCTCAATTTTGCAGTCAAGTATTTGTGAGAGTTTAATAAAATCTTTACTGCATAAAGCGGCCGCATTACCGTTAATCGAAAGTATCGGTTTTCGCGCCAGAAGAAGTTGGGCTGAGGCGGCCGTAATTGCTTTTTCGGCAAAAGTATTGGTTTTTTCACCAATGAGATAATCAAATGCTTCTCCTCTGCCGTGGGCTATCAGCCCGGCCTGGGAAGTAATGCCCGATTTAATTCCCTCAACCAGTTTTTCCCGTAATATAAGAGATTGAGCTCTCGGATGTGCCTTGTCAATTTTCATAAAATTTATATAATTTCCGCTTTTTCATTTACAATTTTAAGTCGGTAAATTTTAGACTTATTGTCAGAAATTTTCATGTCGCTTAAAACAACATCTCCCAATATGGCCATTGTCGCCAACCCTCCCTTTTTTCTTATTTTTTCAATTAATATGCCCGCGGATGTATTATTCAAAAGATTAGTATTCCGGCAAAAGTTGTAACTGATTTCCAATATATCGGAAAGCCCGGGATTTCCGATTTTTACGATTTCCGAAATTGCCCGATCGGCATTTTTATTAATATTTGAAATTTTTTCACTGTCCGACAAAATTTTCGGCGTGGCAATCGGTCCGAAAACATAAGCGTAAATTATTCTGCCCACAAATGAAAAGCTTTTATACTCGGCAGGTATGCCCGGTTTTGTTTTTAAAAGAAACCCCCCGGTTGTTTGGGTAACAACAGTTCCCAGTCCCGTTCCCGCCAAAATTTCAGCGTTGTGCGCTATTCTGATCAGTTCTGCTGATTTTTTTCTGTTCCCGTAAAGTCTGTTTCCGGAAATTATTGATGCCAAGGTTGCCGCTCCGCTAATCCCGAACCCGCATGACAGCGGTAAATCGGATTTTAATTTTAATTTAATCCCGCCGATATCAGCCATTTTTAACGCCTTTTCAATTGTCGGTAGTTTTAATACTTTTTTGTTGAATGTAACTTGTGTAGTATTTGCCGGGGAAGCTTCAGCGTAGACGAATTTGTTTATCGTGCAGCCGACTCCTGTGGAACCGTATAAGGCTAATAAGTTTTGCTGTTCAATTTTGATCGGAGGCAGAAATGCTTTAAAAATAAAACTTACGGCACAGGGGATTTTTACTGTTACTTTTTTCATGATTATTATCCGGTTTGTTTTTGAAAAAGCTTATTGATTATATTACTTGTATTTATAAAGATAAATCTGCTCTTCTCTTGTGATACAATACTCCCGGATACTTTCCCCTTATGACTGATGTTGAATTAATTAAATCAAAGATTGATATTGTTCAATTCATATCCGATTATATTCCCCTGAAAAAAGCCGGTCGCAATTTCAAGGCAATATGCCCTTTTCATTCGGAAAAAACTCCCTCATTTATGGTTTCTCCCGAAAGGCAGTCATGGCATTGTTTCGGAGCCTGTTCAACCGGAGGTGATGTCGTTACTTTTTATCAGAAATGGGAAAATATTGATTTTTTGGAAGCGTTAAAAACTTTGGCTGAAAAAACCGGAATTGTCCTGAAAAAATATACTCCCGCCAAAGATACTCTTTTAAAGGAAAAACTTCTCGGTATAAATCTTTTGGCCGGCGATTATTATCATTATTTGCTGACGGAGCATCAGATAGGCAGCCGGGCCAGGTCATATCTTGAGAAAAGAAAAATTAATAAGGATATAATTAAAAATTTCATGCTTGGTTATGCGCCCGCCAGTTGGGATTCCTTATCCCGCTTTTTTACTAAAAAAAATTATTCTCCTTTTGATTTGGAAGCCGCCGGTCTTCTTATAAAATCGGAAAAAGGAAAATATTATGACCGCTTTCGCGGAAGATTAATGTTTACATTAAAAGACCACCGGGGTAGGACTGTCGGTTTTTCAGGCCGGCTTTTGCCAACGGGTTCTGCTTCTGACGCTAATAAGCCCGCAGCCAAATATATCAATACTCCTGAAACACCCGTTTATATAAAAGGCAATTGTTTATACGGTCTCGATGTCACCAGGGATTCCATAAAAAAGAACGGCTTTGCCGTAATTGTCGAAGGAGAATTTGATTTTCTTTCTTCTTATCAGGCCGGTATCACCAATATTGTTGCCATAAAGGGAACGGCTTTAACCGAAAATCAGATTTTACTTTTAAAAAGATTCACCGATGTTGTTCTTTTATCGCTTGACAGCGATATAGCCGGAAATGAAGCCGCTAAAAGAGGTATAGAAATCGCTGAAAATAACGGATTGACGGTTAAAATTGTCAAACTGTTAAAAGGAAAAGATCCGGCGGAATGCATCGAACACGGTGTCCATTATTGGAAAAAATCAGTGGCGGGCTCTGTGCCTGTTTATGATTTTATTATCGACTCCGCTTTTAATCGTTATGATGCGAATGATATAACCGGTAAAAAGAAAATCTCTGATGAAGTAATTCCGTTTATTGCCAAAATTCAAAATCCGATAGTTTTTTCACACTATGTTAAAAAAATGGCAAAAGATTTGGGAGTCACCGAAGAATCAATTGAAACAGCCGTGGATTTAGTTCTGAAGAAGAAAAGTCCTTCAAAAACACTTCCCGTTAATGGTAATGTTAATAAAGACAGGATTGAGCTTCTCGAAGAACATCTGTTGTCGTTAATTCTTCAAAGTAAAGACGTTAAAGAAGCTTTTGATTCTGCGGTGAAAGTTGTCAGGCCGGATGATTTTAGCATCCCTGTAGTAAAAACCATAATGAGTCTTCTGTCTGATTTTCTTATTGCCAAGGATAAATTTGACATTAATTTATTTAACAAACTGATAACTCCGGAAATTGCTGCTGTTTTTGATAGAATATATATGGTAGATTTGGGTAAATTCGGTTCAGACTTAACACTTTTGAAAAAGGAATTGCATAAAACCTCCGGGGAAATTAAAAAAGCTTCTCTGCGAAGGACAATTTCCTTATTATCGACTCAAATTAACACCGCGGAAAAAGAGGAAAGATTCACCGATGCCCAAAAGTTAAATAGAATAGTCAAAGATACAATCGATCAACTGAAAAAATTTGAGATTTAAGTTTAACTTTGTAAAATAAGAAATACTCCTATGAAAACAAAAACAAAATCCAAACCCCAAAAATTGACAAAAACAACTGTTAAAAAAGATGCAAAAACAACCAAAAAGGCAGTCTCTCAGGAAGAAAAACGGGACAAAACATTAAAAGATCTGATAAAAACCGGCAAAGATATGGGTTTTATAACCCAGGATGATATTTTGGCGGTTTTTCCCAAACCGGAGGATAAAATTGAAGAACTTGATGAGTTATATACTCATCTGATTAAAGCCGGAATTGATGTTTTTGAAAGCACTTCGGATGAAGAAGAAAAAGAAGCGCAAAAAGCGGTATCGGAACTGGAAAAAGAACTGGAATCTTTGGCGGTAATTCATGAAGGAGGTATTTCCGATCCTGTCAGGATGTATTTAAAAGAAATTGGCCGTACTCCTCTTTTGAAATTCGCTGATGAAATAGATTTGGCCAAACGCTATGAAAAAGGCGAACGGCCCGCTAAACAGAAACTGATTGAATCTAATTTGAGATTGGTCGTTTCAATCGCCAAAAAATATATCGGCCGGGGTCTGTCGCTTCTTGATCTGATTCAGGAGGGAAACCAGGGACTTATCAGGGCGGTAGAAAAGTACGACTGGCGAAAAGGATATAAATTTTCAACCTATGCTACCTGGTGGATCAGACAGGCAATAACCAGAGCAATTGCCGACCAGGCCAGAACAATCAGAATCCCTGTTCATATGGTTGAAACCATCAACCGTTTCCTGAAATTGTCCCGAAGACTTATGCAGGAATTCGGGCGTGAGCCGAGTCCTGAAGAAATTGCCCAGGCTATGCAGATTGATGTTGCCAAAGTCAGGGAAATTATGAAAGTTTCTCAGGAGCCTACATCGCTGGCAACTCCCGTTGGAGATGACGAAGATTCGCTTCTTGGAGATTTTATTCAGGATACCACCCAGCCGTCTCCGTATGACGCCGCTTCCCGTGAACTTCTTAAAGAACATCTTGAAGAAGTTTTGCGTACCTTAAGTGATCGGGAAAAAAGAGTGTTGATATTAAGATTTGGTCTTGAAGACGGCCGGCCGAGAACATTGGAAGAAGTCGGAGTTGAATTCGGGGTAACCCGGGAAAGAATAAGGCAAATTGAGGCTAAAGCTTTGAGAAAACTGCGCCACCCTTCAAGAAGCAAGAAATTAAAAGACTATTTGGAATAACTTAAGTCCGTTTTATGATTGTTTCCCTTAAAAAATTAAAATCCGGTTTTTCCATGCCGGTTTTTGGTTTTGGTACCTGGCGGATGGGCGGTAATCATACCAGAAATCCCTTAAAAAACGACCATCGGCAAATTACCGCTATCCGGCAGGCAATAGATCACGGCATTACCCACATTGATACTGCACAGATGTATGCTCAAGGTCATGCTGAAGAATTGGTGGGACAGGCAATCAAAGAGTTCAACCGCAAAAAATTATTTATTGTTTCCAAGGTTTGGCCTGATCATTTGCGTTTTGAAGATGTTTTAAAATCAGCCGCCTTAAGTCTGAAAAGACTAAAAACCGATTATCTTGATTTGTATCTTATCCATATGCCCAATCCGGCCATTCCCATAAGTCAGACAATGAAAGCATTTGATAAGCTCAAAAGCGATGGTTTCATTAAAAATATCGGAGTCAGTAATTTTTCAGTGAGATCCTTTAAAGCTGCTCAAAAAGTTACTGAAAATAAAATTGTCGTCAACCAGGTCCATTATAATCTCATCTACCGTGAACCCGAAAAATCGGGACTTTTGGAGTTTTGTCAAAAAAATGATGTTTTATTGGTAGCCTGGCGGCCGGTTGAAAAGGGGATTCTGGCCGATTATGGTATATCGGTTCTTGACGGAATTAGCCTTAAATACAAAAAGAGCCCCGCCCAAATAGCCTTAAACTGGTTGATTTCCCAAAAAAATGTTGTCACCTTGGCTAAAATGGAAAATAAAAAACATCTTCTGGAAAATCTTGGCGCTCTGAAATGGCAAATGGAAAAAAATGACATCGAAAAATTAAGAAAAGGTTTTCCCGGCCAAAAAATTATTTCCGATGCGGTTCCCTTAGGTTGATTTCCTGCAAATTTTACAAAAACATCAGAATTTCCGGTTTGAAAATCATAAGTAATCCGATGATTACCATACCGATACCGCCGAGTAAATGGGAAAACCTGGTATATTTCGTATTTATTCCGGTAATATGAAGTGTGGTTACTGCCGCGAAAAAAACAATCAGATCATCAAGCATAAAAATAAATACATAAAAAAGAAGATAAATGTAATATTTCCAAACCGGTAAATTCGAAAGTGTCAGTACTTTTGTGTAAACTGCCGGCAGTCCTGCCGAACAGACAAGTTCAACTAAATTAACGGCAAAAGCCAAAAGAATTATTCCTCCAACAGATATGAGAAAATTTCGGGACTTGGTTATCTCCCTTAACCGGTCGAATATTCTTCTTCTTTTTTCACCGGCAGTCACATGACAGGCGCCATCCCTGTTTGTAAAATATTCGCGGAGATTAAATCCGCCCGCGATAAGCGCCACGCCTCCGATTAAAGATCTGATCCAGACAATAAAACCAAGGAATAGAAACACGTTAAGCCAGGCTGAAAGGAAAAGAAAATAAACCGCTCCCGAAGCCAGTATAAAAACGGACCCCAAAGCAAGCATTTTAAATCTGTCGTGCATTCCGATAAGAAGGCTTATCAGAAAAATAAGAACCCACATGGCGCAGGGGTTAAATCCGTCGGTGAGAGCTATAACAAAAGTCAATACCGGCAATGATAAATCAGAAACGGCAACAGTACCCAAAATCGGAAGACTGATTGTCTCGGAAACGGGAAATGGTATTTCAGGTCCGGCCGGGTTTATAGAAATTCCGGCATTATCGTTTAATATTAAGCTGACAACATCCGGTTCATTGTTATTCCGGGCTGTCATTATCATTTCTTCAATAATTCTTCCGCTGGTTTCCTCAGTGCCAAACCCGACAGTGTAATGTCTGCCGACAACAGTAAACGGAACCCCGGAAACATCAGCCGCCAGTTCTTTTCCGGTTTTTTGTAACAATTCCGCATTGTTCCTGTTTTGCGAAATTTCATAATCGCGGATTTCCAGATCGGGATATTTAACTTTTAATTTTTCCAAAAACACTTCCTCTTTGGCACAATGCGGACACCCTTCAGACCTGAAAAAGTGAACGGTAATATTATTTTGAGAAAATGATTTGGAAGGAATTATAGTTAAAAATAATATTAAAAGAAGGATAAAGATCGTTATTTTTCTAAACATATAATAAGGTACTATTTGAATGTAATTTTACAGGAAAATTACGTAATAATTCAAAATAAATATCAGGTGGTAGGTTTTGGAGTAGAAGCACTTGAAACGTGACCTGCTCTTAAATCATGTGAAAAAACAATACCAGATCGAACTTCTTGTACTGGCAGTTCGACATCATCATGTTCAGAAATTTCTATTCCTGGGACGGCTTGATGTGGATCGTTTACTCCTACGACTCGTGGATAACTGCCTACCCATACGATTTTTTCTCCTGCCATATTTTACTTATAATTTAATATTCAATAATTATCAAGTAATAATATTTTTTGAATTAGAATAGTTTTTTTGTGGTTGCCAGCCCGGTTTCCCCGGTTTTATAAGATCGGGACTGTCATTTTCCGGATTGTTGACCGCTCTTGTTACAGGGTATGCTTCAAATTCACCGTCCGGATATGGAGCCAACAATTCCTTAATTTTTTCGATATTTTGATTTATCGAATCAATCCAATGGTTTTCCTCTTCTTTTTTTAAAATAACCGGCATCCTGTTATGAATGCTTTCAATAAGTTTATTGGGCTTGGTGGTGATAATTGTATAACTTTTTATTTCCTTGCCTTCAACATCCGTCCATACGTCATATAATCCGGCGAATGAGAATAATCCGTTGTCCTTTCTTTTTATGTAAAACGGGATTTTTTCATTCCCGGTTTTTTTCCATTCATAAAATCCGCTGGCCGGTATTAAACACCTTCGGCTTTCGAAAGGTTTTCTGAATGCGCTTTTTTCTTCAACTGTTTCCGCCCTGGCGTTTATCATTTTATAGCCGATTTTGATGTCTTTTGCCCAAAAAGGAATCAGTCCCCATCTCATAAGGTAAACTAAATTGGGATTTTCCCTGACAACAACCGGCATTGAATAACCCGGAGCAACATTGTAACTGGCAGACAGTGTCTCAAGTCTGTTGGTAATATTATATCTGGGATAAAAATCCTCACCCGGGACAAACCCGTATCTTCCGCACATAGGTATTACATATATTAAATGACTAATATTAAGCTTCTGTAAGAATTTTCAATGTTTTGGCGTTTTTTACCGCCAAGCCTTCAGCGTCATTGTTAAAATAGGCAAATACGTCATAATCTTTAAGATATTTTTTTATTTTTTCCGCCCATTTTTTTAAATCTTTGCTGTTGTATCCTGAGGAATATAATCCGGCCGGTCCGTGAAATCTGATATAAACGAATTTTCCCGTAATTGTCTCAGCGGAAGGAAAATGCGAAGAATCATTTATAACAAAACCCGCTCCCGATTTATCCATAAGACGGAATATTTTTTCATTAAACCAGGATTTATGACGGAATTCAAAAGCGTGTTTTATTTTCCCGGATAATTTCCCGGTGAAATTCTTAAGTTTTTCCCGGGTCTTGGCAGTGCAGTGAAAATTAGCCGGAAACTGCCATAAAATTACCGCTAATTTTTCTTCTAACCCCCAAGCACATTCGGTAAACTTCTTTAAAACAGCTTCAATGTTATTCAGTTTTTTCCGGTGGGTAATAAGTCCCGGTCCCTTAACGGAAAAATGAAAATCATCATCTGTCGTTGCTCTCCAGGTTTCAAAAACTTTTTTGGCAAAATTGCCGTAAAATGTGGCATTTATCTCAACTGAATTGAAATGTCCGCTGTAATAATTAAGCCATTTATTAACGGGAGTGCCGTTTGGATAAAAAATATTTTTCCAGTACCGATAATTATAACCGGATGTGCCGATCCAAATTTTCCCCATTTTTTTTACTTTTTTCTTTCTCCTTTTCCGTATTTCCCTTTTTCTGGATTATCGGCATCGAAAAGCAAAACGTAGCTCCTTCTCCCTGTTTGCTTATCACCCATATTTTACCGGAATGCCTGGCCATTATTTCATATGCAATGTATAGGCCGATTCCGAAACTGGTAAGATCTTTTCCTGTTCCGGTATTATGCTGAATCCGGTAAAACCGTTGAAATATCTTATTCTGGTCTTCTTTGGCAATTCCGATTCCGAAATCCTGTATGCTTACAATAGCGTTAATGTTCTCTCTCCGGCTCATAACGACAATTTTTTTACTGCTACCTGAAAATTTAATGGCATTAGCCAGAAGGTTTTTGATAACTTGAGAAATTCTTTCCCTGTCGGCGTAAATTTTCAGGGCACTGCCTTCATGTTTATAATTTATTTTTATATCAGTTGTAACTTTTATATCATCAATTGTTTCGTTAACAAGATCCGGCAGGGAAAACATTTCTCTCTGAAGAGTTAATTTTCCGGCCGCAATTCTGCTGACATTCAATAGTTCTATGACCAGATTAGTCATATGATTTACCTGTTTTTCCATTCTGTTTATATAATCAACAACTTTTTTGTTTTGTCTCCCTTTTAATTTTTCCCTGAGAATCTGTACATATCCTTTAATGCTGGTTAAAGGTGTCTTCAGTTCATGGGAGGCTATCGAAACAAAATCATCCCTGCGCTTTTCCAATTCCCTTTGTTTGGTAATATCTTTCCAAATTCCTACATAATTTATGATCATTCCTGCCGTATTTTTTATCGGGGTAATGGTATGATCGGCATAAAACAGTTCACCTGTTTTTTTTCTGTTAATGAATATACCGCGGAAGATTTTTCCCGCTTTTATTATTTTCCACATCCTTTCATAAAAAGCTTTATCCTGTTTTCCTGATTTTACTATTCTGGGTGTACTGCCGATTGCTTCCCGTTCTTTATATCCCGACATGATTTCAAATTCGTGGTTTAAGTATCTTATGATTCCGTGTTTATCGGTAATAAATATAGCGTCACCGGCCTGTTCAAAAGCACTGTAAAATTTTTTAATCCCGTCTCTGGATCTTTTCAGTGCGTCAATAAGCCAACTGATGAGTATTCCCGCAGTGAGGTAACTTATTGATCCGAGAATCTCCGACGTATTCCTGAAATTAAAGATGTTTCCGGGACTAATAATCATAAAATTAACCCAAATCCAGGTGGCAAAAACAGAAATTAATCCGTGTATATAACCCCCGTACGCAGTCGATATTATTATCCCAGGGATGAAAATTATATAAGGAGTCTGTGTAATATACGGGAACAAAAGTGAACTTAGTGTCGCAGAAAGAATAAAAGCGGAAGCTGTAACAAAAAAGGTAAGTGTTGTATTCAGTATCCGGAAAAAAATTATTCTCATAATATAAAATACATTGGGTGGACAGTGATTATATCACTACCGAGTAAACTATCCATAACATCCGGAATCCTTCCGCTTTTTCTGATTCTTTTTTATTGCTTTCAGGAGTAATAAAATATTTTCATGGTAAAAAAATCCGGTCTTTATCTTTTTAACAGTCTAAGGCAAAAAAAGGAAAAATTTAACCCTCCGGAAAATACTGTCTCAGTTTATGTATGCGGCGTTACGCCTTACGATATTACTCATCTCGGTCACGCTTTTACCTATGTATCATTTGATGTTATTGTCCGCTATTTGGCGTTTATAGGTTTCCATGTTGTTTACGTCCAAAACGTTACGGATATAGATGATGATATTCTTAAAAAGGCAAAAGCAGAAAATAAGGACTGGAGGGTGTTGGCTGAAAGGAATTTCTCCGATTACCTCAAAGACGCTGATTTTTTAAATTTAAGGCAGCCCGATTATTATCCTAAAGCAACCGACCACATCGGGGAAATAATTGATTTCAACAATATATTATTGACTAAAAATTACGCCTATGAAAAAAACGGTAATTTATATTTTGACATAAAAAAGTTTTCCGGTTACGGTAAACTATCCCGGTTATCAAAAGTTAAAATGTTGCCTGTATCCCGAGAAAGGGGTAATAATCCCGATGACCCCGACAAAAAAAATCCTCTAGATTTTGTTCTTTGGCAAAAAAAAGTACCCGGGGAGCCATACTGGGAGTCTCCGTGGGGACCGGGCCGTCCCGGTTGGCACATTGAGTGCAGTACTATGAGCATGAAATATCTCGGGCAAACTCTGGACATCCATGGGGGAGGTGGTGATCTGATTTTTCCTCATCACGAATCGGAAATTGCCCAGTCTGAAGCTGCAACCGGCATCAGCTTCGCCCGCTTTTTTATTCATACGGCTATGCTTTATTATCAGGGGAAAAAAATGAGTAAATCCTTGGGGAATATGGTATTTATCAGAAATCTGAAAAATTATTCAAAAAATACTATAAGATTGCTCTTATTAAGTAATCATTACCGGCAGGAATGGCAATATTCAGAAGATATGTTAAATAAAGCACGGAAATTAAATGGTCTTTTCAGAAAAGTCTGGCTGGTTCAATCGGGCCGGAATGGGGAATTTAGTTTTAATAATTACCGCCAAAAATTTTTTGAAGCTTTAAATGACGACATGAACACTCCGCAAGCTTTAGGGATTTTAGAAAATCTTTCCAAAAATTTAATAAATAACAGAAACAAACGACTTTCTTCAGCTAAAGCATTCCTCAATCAGGCTTTTAACATCCTCGGACTTATTGTTGAATATTGATGCGTGTTAAACGGATATTATCCGGTTCCGAAATATCTGTCACCGAAATCTCCCAAGCCCGGTACAATAAATTTTTTACTGTTCAATTTTTTATCTATTGAGCATGAATAGATTTTAACTTCAGGATAATCAGTCAATATTTTTTCAATCCCTTCAGGTGCGGCTACAATAACGGCAACAATTATTTTCTTCGGATTTTTTGGAATTATTTTTCCGATCACGTGATGAATTGATCCGCCTGTTGCCAGCATCGGATCAATAATTAATACCGTTTTTTTATTATTAATTAAGGGCAAGTTCCAGTAGTATTCCAAAGCGACAGCTGTTTTTTCATCTCTTACCAGACCGAATATCCCGACAGGGGAATCTGGGAATAATTTCAATGCTTCACCCGTCATTGCTATTCCGGATCTTAAAATTGAAATAATCACCATTTCTTCTTTTATTCTTTTTGTTTTATGTATTGAAAGGGGAGTTGTTATGCTTAATCTTTCCGTATCCAGTTCTTCACCGATCGCGGTTATAATTTCCCGGGATAATAAGTCCGAGTAATGTCGGAAAATGGAGGTCGGAGTACTTTTATCTCTGATAACGGACAGCCAGTGTTCAACAAAAATATTTGTCGCAATGATAAGATTACCGCTATGTTGTTCCATAATTTTCCCCCCGCTGGTTACTTTTTCCTGTTAATCTCTTTCCAAAAATATAAGCTTCCGAGAATCAGAAAGACAATCAGTAATAACCAGGTTAAAAGTCCGAAGAAACTCCAGACACCCCAAAAGCCTCCGCCCATCATTCCGTAATAATTTCCCATCATGTATGAAATCACCTCCTGACTCCGATCAACATATTTTAATTTTCAGAAACAAGAGTAACAGTGATTTTTCTGGTTCGCGGACCGGTATCAAAATCAATAAGAATTATTTTCTGCCACGTTCCCAATACAAGTTTTCCCCCGGAAACCGGCACGGTCAATCCGGGACCGATTATTGTTGCTCTGATATGTGCCGCTCCGTTATCATCTCCCCAGGTTTTATGATGTTTCCAGTTTTTGTCATAAGGAGCTATTTGCTCCAATACTTCTTTTATATCTTCAAATAAATTACTGTCATCCTCGCATGCCGACAATGCGGCCGTTGATCCGATGACAAATAAATGGCAGATGCCGTTTATGAATTTCTTTTTATCAATTATTTTTTGAATTTCTCCGGTTATCTCCAAAATATCAGTATTTCCCTTTGTGGAAAACTCCAAGGTAGTCATGTTTTAATCTCTCTTATATAAACCCAATAGCTCAGCCGAGGCAATAACCCGTCCGTCCATTTTTTCTTTTATTTCCGAAATTCTTGCTCCCTTATCAAGGTTAATTACACTATCAAGGGCAAAAACTCTGAAGAAATACCTGTGCGGCGAAGCGGGTGGTGGACACGGGCCGGCATATCCGCTATTCCCGGAATCATTCATCCCGCCGACTCCTCCTGCCGGAACTGAATTTTCATTAACTTCCAATTCGTCAGGCGCAATATTATAAACTACCCAATGAATAAAATCTCCCGACGGCGCATCCGGATCATTAACTATTAAAACCAGGGATTTGGTATTGTCAGGAATTTCGGCTAATGTCAAAGGAGGGTTTATGTTTTCACCGTCACAGGTGTATTTTCGGGGTATATATTCGTTATTTTCAAACACACTGCTTTTTATATTCATTTTAATATCTATATTTTACCTCGATATTAAGAATCTGTGAAATAAGTTATGTGAATATTATAAAAATTAATTCGGACGGGGAAAAAAAGTAAAAATTTTCAGACTTCCAAAAAATTATGTCGGAATTTCTAAATCACTATTTTGAAATTAATAAACCGGTTGAAGCCGTAAGAGCCGTAATGGAGATCCCTCAGGGAGAAATGCATTTCCATTTGACTTTCGGGCATATTTATTTAATGAAGACAGATGCGGTTGTAATTCCGCAGTTAATGTTTGAGTTGGATAAAAGAATGATTATAAGGCCGGATATACATGAGAAAATCGATAGTACCATAGTTAATCTGTCCCACAATTCATTAAATCAATTCGGGTATTATCAAATTGGTGATGAAGGTGGATATGTTATATATAATCGGCCGGGAGGCAGGAGTTTGTTGGGAGATTTACCTTTATATAAAAATATTAATAAATTAAAGACCGAAAATGATTTCATACAGGCGGCTGTAATCTCAGCATTAATCGACACGAATTTTAACCAAGCCGAACAAATATCTATTCCATCCTATTTATATTCCGTATCTGAATATAATGTAAAAAGATCGCTTTTTAATACTCTTGAAGCAGTATATATTTTTTGTAAAGGTATAAGAGAGGAGGATCTTAAGATTCAAAAAATTCATTTTGTTGTTCCGGAACCGTTCTCGGAAAAAAGAAGCCGGGATTTGGAGGATGTTCTTTATAATAATTTAAGGGTTTTGGAGAAAAAATATCTTGATGGTAACGGTTAAAATATTAAATAATATTGCATTAGCCAGACTGCAATTCCGGTTCCGTATCCAATTAAAGCCGGAATAGTGGCAATTGACAGATAAGAGCTGAAAGTAAGATTTCTGACAATCGACATTGCCACAATTCCCGGAGCCGATCCGATAAGTAAAAGAGATCCGCCGACCCCGACCGTTATTGCCAGAAGCACCCAAAGGTTAGGATCTGTCGTTCTCACAATATCAATTGCCGCCGCCGTCAGGGGAATATTATCAAAAAAAGCTGATAACCCGCCGATAATTATATTTCCGCTTATGATCCTGACAACCGAAGGAAATTCACCAAAAACCCGGTAAGAAATTTCATCTAAGACCCCCAAATGACTAAGGGCAGCAATCGCAATCAGGATGCCGATAAAGAAATAAAGACTGGCGATATCCGTATTTTGAAACAACTTTTCAATGGATATTCTCAGCTTGGTATTATGGGGAGCCCGTATTTTGGCCAGATCCATTACCAGCCAGATAATTCCCAGTCCCAATAATAAGCCAAAGTAAGGAGGCAGACGGACTAAAGTCATCACAATCGGAAGTAAAAATGAAAGAAGACATAAGGCAATTATTATCCAATCGGTTTTGCTAAGAATTATTGATTTTTCTTTTATATCTTTAGTGTCAACTGAAATTGACCTGCCGATAAGAAGAGTACTAACTAAAAATACCATCAGAGAGGGTAAAAACGCCTGGGTAATAATTGTTTGGGTGCTGAATTTATTGGAAAGCCACAGCATGGTCGTTGTCACATCTCCGATCGGAGAAAACGCTCCTCCGGCATTGGCGGCAATTATAATAGCGGCGGCTGCCCTGACAAGGTTCTTACCTCTGAAGAATCTGCTGGCTATTTGTAAAAAAACTATTGTCGAAGTCAGGTTGTCTAATATTGCTGAAAAAATGAAAGTCAGAAATGAAATGATAAAAAACTGGCCTTTGTCCTTTAACTTGTAACTTATCAGTTTGTTGTAAATAATATCAAATAACCCGAAATGGGTAAGAATCTCAACCAGGGTCATTGCTGAAAGCAGAAAAATAATCAATTCAAATATTTCACTTCCGGATTCTGATAAAGCCGCACCGACATCATTACCGCTAATAAGTACCAGTAACCATAAGACAACACCGATAATCAGACTTACGGAAGTTTTGCTGATTAAAAGGAAATGTTCCTGAGAAATTACGATATAACCGGAAAGAAAAATAATGATGGCAAGAATTTGAATCATGGCTTCTTTGAACCCGTTCATCACGGGTAAAAAAGCCCGGATGAATTAAGGGGTAAATAAATGAAATAGTGTACTATCTGCAGGATCCTCTTCCACAGTAATTATCATTGTACTAAAACCTTTCTCTATCCACAATGGACCCTTATTTTAAGAGTAGAATTCTTTTCTGTCTTTATTCTTACCTTTTTTTAAATGGCTTCTTATAAGGATTAAAATATTATATAAAGCATTGTAAGAGTCTGGATTTATTATGCCTAAAATGCTAAAATCCGGATTGTACGTTTATAGTTTGATATATTCCTCTGTAGCTCAACGGTAGAGCGGCTCCCTGTTAAGGAGAAGGTTGTAGGTTCGAATCCTACCGGAGGAGCAGAATTGGACGATGAAGCGGTATATTTTTTCAGAAATATAGTTTGACTATATCAAACCGTATCTTGACTTTTGGATCAAAAATGAGTATAGTATCAGAATCAACGCCTCAGCTAGTGTCGCAAGACCCGCTGAGGTTTTTTGTTGGAAAATCTGTCATAATACCGGTATATGTCCTGTATCCTCTGCATTGATGGAGAGAACTTCCTCCATAAAGTAGAAGAGACGTTGAAAGAAGAAGGCATTAATCGAAAACAGGTTGATCTTGCTGCAATCGACTTTACAACACTATTCCAAGATTCGCTCAAAGGTTTTACCGTGACGCGTAAGGTATTCTACGCGGCAAAACTGCATATTCACCCGGAAACACAGAAGAAATCGGAAGCATTGATTGCGCAACAGCGCAAATTGCGAAATACCGCCATTGCGCATGGCTTTGAGTTTATACTGGCTGGCAATGTCAGAGCACAAAAAGTAGGCACGAAAGTGGTATTTCGAGAGAAAGGCGTTGATGTCAAAATTGCCGTCGACATGGTATCTGCTTCATGCAATCAACACCTGAAAACGGCAATCCTGTGCAGTTCCGACTCTGATTTACAACCGGCCGTTGCAGAACTTCGAAGCAGAAAGGTGGAAGTCGTGTATCTTGGATTTGAAGCCAATCCCAATAAAGGATTGACGTATACGACCAACAGGACGATCTTACTGAGAAACCATGAAGTCGTGGCTGCATGTTCGAAGGTTACGGCTCCATAGCCAAAAATTGCTGTGTCTGTTGGAGAAAATACTCTGGGTGAACGATCATTTCTTCCCAGCGAGCCGTTCGAAAATCGTCACATCGTTTGAGCATTCTACGGTTTTCTATGGATTTTTTTGGATTTTAATGCCTCTGCTATAATTCAAGTATGTATAAGTTTTTTGTGTTTTGTCCCAGAGATGAAAAAATAGTTGAGCAAATTATACATACTGCGTCACAGGCGGGTGCAGGAACAGTCGGTAAGTATACACATTGTGCATTTATTACGGAAGGGCATGGTACTTGGTACCCTTTGCCCGGTGCAGAACCAACAATCGGAAAAGTAAGAGAACTAAGTAAAGAGGAAGAGGTAAGAATTGAAATGGAATGTCCAAAAGAAAAAATGCAGAAAGTATTTGAAGCAGTTAGAAAAGTCCACCCGTATGACAAGATTTCAATTGACGCTTTTTCTATTGAAAGATTTGAATAACCAAAGAAAAATTTTAAAATTTTTTAATCTTCTTCCACCGCTGTCTAAACTATCCGATATATCGTAAATCCTGAAATCCTTCGATAAAACTCAGGACTAGGGTGCCTGTATAATCCTTCGATAAAACTCAGGACTAGGGTGCCTGTATAATCCTTCGATAAAACTCAGGACAAGTACGGTCAAAATTAGCTTGACTGACTACTATATTGAGTCGAGGGAGGGGGAGCAAAAAGAAATTAGCCTTAAAATGATCAATCCCCAATAGTTCTTAATATAACCAACATATAAATTCCGTTAGGTTGACTGTTTAGAAAGCCAGCCTTTTGGATTAGGCCATAGCACTCTGCTTACTGTTGTGTACTGGTTTTTTACTAAGGACGAATAGTAATGCTATGCCTGTAAACAACGCAGGGTAAGATCCAACCAGCATCATGTCGATTGTGCTACTAATTGATTCTCCAATACTTGCAAAAATTAACGCTACACCGATTATGTTTGCAGGAATCAAAAGCCATGCGTTTGCATAACCATGCAGTGCCTTTTTTTGAAACACTCCCAATATTCCCCCATACACTACTGCTTGGATAGCTTGAACATACATTAGTGACTGTGGTTCTGTGACAGTTAGATTTTTGAATAGTAATCCAGCAATTACGAAAGTTGAGACAACCATAAATATCCAAGCGAAAGCCGTATTTATCAGCCAATCTTTTGCTCTATCTGTGTATTTGCGCAAAACCAGCCATTGAGAGCCAATTAGCGATATTAGTA
>Ga0155334_105_pt1 | contig 124317 bp, 136 predicted proteins | sample RifCSPhighO2_02_FD_106302 | JGI IMG/M metagenome (GOLD analysis project Ga0155334, IMG submission 106302) | Candidatus Gottesmanbacteria bacterium RIFCSPHIGHO2_02_FULL_40_24 | reverse complement strand
TCTGTAAGCTCATATCACCATATTTTAACAGAGGAAAAAGATCTGGAACAAGTTTTCATGCCATTCGAAGATTATCTATTTAAAATCCAAATTGCAAAATTTAAGATAGAAGCAAAACTAACCCAGGCAAGATAAGGATAAAGAAGATAAGATGCCGTTTTAGAAATCTTCTGAAAAGCTTTGATTGTCAATATAATTGCTACCCATAAAGCAATAATTTCAATAAACGCCAAACCCGGTCTTTTTAAACCAAAAAATATAATCGACCAGACAGCATTAAGTGCAAGTTGAACAAAAAACAATTTAACCGCATATTGTTTGGATTTAATCCTTGAAATCCAAACTAGGTATAAAGAGATACCCATTAATGCATACAGAGTTGTCCAAACAGGTCCGAATACATAGTTTGGAGGGGAAAAAGGTGGCTTTGTTAAAGTAGCGTACCATGTCGGAATTGAGGAAACTGTAAAAAGTGACCCTAAAATTCCGACACCTTCCGAAAGAAAAATAGCAAATATAAAGAGCGGCCAGTTTTTAATATTGGGCATTATATTTATTATTAATTATAGTGATTTAAAATTAAACGACAACTTTTACCTAAATAACTTACCAAAATCAAGGTTGATAGGCTCAATATTTAAACTGAGGTGGATGGGAGTGAACTATTCTGCCAAGTACGTCCCTTTCAACAATTATTCTTTCTTTTCTGGGATTGGGCGGGTGGAAGCTTAAGTGAAATCTTGGCTGCCGGCAGGCAAAATAACATAGATATAGAAAAATCCTCTGAATTTGAAAAGTTACTAAAACCGAAGCTATATGAGAACCGTCCCCTTTTCCGCAGATAATGTGATATATTATTAGGTTATGACCGGGGAGTATGCGGAAAATTATGTAACCAAAAACCTTTACATAAAAAGCAAGCCTGCCGGTAAATTCAAATATCTTCTTTTTATTTTCAGTGTCATTCTTCTTCTGTTAATCATAATTAAAATCAATAAAGAAGACATTGTAAATCCGGTAATTGACAGCTATGCCCTGACGGCGCAGGATATCAAAATCGATAAGAAAAAAATTATTCCCGTCACAGAGATTAAAACCGATATCAATAAAGAGCTGGCAAATACAACGGGGACTTTTTCCGTTTATTTCTATGACCTGAAAACGGGAGATAATTTCGGAATAAATGAAGACATTGTTCTGACTGCCGCATCCGTTAATAAAATCCCGATTCTGGCGGCGCTTTACCATTTGGCCGGAAAAGATGAAATTGATCTTGATAAAATTATTGTTCCCCAACAAAAAGACATACAGGATTACGGCACCGGTTCGATGAGATACGATAAGCCCGGTACCCCATACTCCATTAAAACCCTGGCCAGGTTGATGATGGAAAAATCCGACAATACAGCGGCATATTTACTTGCGTCGGTGATAATCGGAATGGATGAAATACAAAAACTAATTGAGGAATGGGGTTTAACACAAACCGATATGGAAAACAATAAAACTTCCGTCAAAGATATGTTTGTCATCACGAAAAAAATATATAACGGGGAAATTTCTTCAGAAGAGTTAAATAAGGAAATGGTAGATTTTATGGATGACAGCGATTTTGAGGACAGAATCAGCAGGGGTGTTCCTGAAACAATAACTTTCTACCACAAAACGGGTGATGAAGTGGGTAAAGTCCATGATGTTGGGATTGTTGACCTCCCGGAACGGCCTTATTTTCTGGGAATTTTAACAACCGATGTGACTGACGTTGAGGAAACAAAAGATAAGATTGCCAGGATATCAAGAATTGTCTTTTCGAGTGTAGCAAAATCTTAAGATACGGCATGGCTAGGCGGCACCGCTTATGAATCAGGAGGGAAGGCGGGCGATTAGAGGATGATAGCCGGTTTTTGGTCTTTCCAATTCCTCTTCTTTTGTCTTTAAAGGTTTAATAAGCGCTACTTTCAGAACCTGATCCATATGATCAACAAAGACAAATTTAAGATCGTCCAAGACATATTTAGGAATGTCTTCCAAATCCTTTTTATTGGGTTTTGGCATGATGACGGTTTTTATTCCGGCCCGGTGCGCGGCAATAACCTTCTCTTTGACTCCTCCGATTTCGAGAGCCCGGCCTCTTAAAGTAATTTCTCCGGTCATGGCAACTGTCTTTTTAACGGGTATATCCGACAGGGCTGACACCAACGCCGTAGTGATGGCAACACCGGCTGACGGACCATCTTTAGGAACAGCACCTTCCGGAACATGAACATGGACATCAATATTCTGATAAAATTTTTCATTTAATCCGAGAAGTTTGGCTTTGGCTCTGACATAAGACATGGCAGCTTTGCAGGATTCCTGCATGACATCACCCAAATGCCCGGTAAGAAGAAGATTACCTTTTCCTTTCATAAGGGCAACTTCAATAAAAAGTATATCGCCGCCGGCTTCCGTCCAGGCCAGGCCGGTGGACATGCCGACTTCATCCTTTTTCTCAGCCAGGTAAGCCGTGAATTTAGCCGGACCCAAGTATTTTTGGAGCTCGGCTACTTTTATGGTTATTTTTTTAACCTTACCTTCAACAACCTCACGGGCAACTTTTCTGAAAATTGTGGCAATTTCCCTTTCCAGATTCCTTACTCCGGCTTCACGGGTATATCTTCTGATCACCTGGTGTATAACTCCATCCGTTATGGTTATCTGGCCAGAACTTAGACCATGGGCATCAATTTGTTTGCCGACCAGAAAATTTTTGGCAATATTGAATTTCTCATCCTCGGTATAACCGGGAAAATGAATTATTTCCAATCTGTCTTTTAAAGCAGGTGGAATGGTATCAAGTATATTGCATGTTGTAATAAACATGACGTCTGATAAATCAAAGTTAACTTCCATGTAATGGTCAGAAAAGGAATGATTTTGCTCAGGGTCAAGAGCCTCCAGAAGCGCGGCTGAGGGATCTCCCCTGAAATCGGTGCCGACCTTATCTATTTCGTCAAGCATAAAAACCGGGTTTTTGGTACCGGCTGATTTTATACCCTGGATTATGCGTCCGGGCATGGAACCGACATAAGTTCTCCGGTGTCCGCGGATTTCGGCTTCATCTCTTATTCCGCCTAAGGACATTTTGACGAATTTCCGTCCGAGAGAACGGGCAATTGAGCGGCCGAGAGAAGTTTTGCCGACCCCGGGAGGTCCGACGAAACATAAAATTGTCGGGTTACCTGTTTTTCTTTTCATCATCTCAGACGGCAGAATATCTTTTTTATCCTTCTCCGTTTTGATGTTTTTATTATCTTTGCCTTTTTCTTTGGAAATACTGTCTTCAATTTTCTTTTTCAACTTCATCACGGAAAGATATTCAAGAATTCTTTCTTTAACCTTTTTTAAACCGAAATGGTCTTCATCCAGAATTTTAGCAGCCTGCTTTATGTCAACTTCATTTGATGAAGCTATACTCCAGGGCAGTTCAACAAGCCAATCCAGATATGTTCTGATATAAGAAGCTTCCGGGTTATAACTGGACATCTGAGCCAGTTTTTTTAATTCCTTTTTGGCTTTTTCTTCGACATCAGCGGACATTTTGGCTTTCTTAATCTTATCAAGAAGTTCCCTGACTTCTTTGGATTCATTTTCTTCGCCGAGTTCCTTTTCTATAGTCTTTAATCTTTCACGCAGAACGGCCTCTTTAACGCTTTTATCAAATTTTTCCTGGGTTTTACTGGCAATTTTTCTTTCTATTTCAAGGATTTTCACTTCACGGGTAAGGTACTCGGAAATCCGCGTCAGCCTGTCTTTGACATGGCGAGTTTCCAAAAGAAGCTGTTTTTCGGTTGGTTTGATATCCAACACAGAAGCAACATGATTGGCAAATTCCCCGGGGGATAAACCCGACATTATATTCATGAATGAGAGAAAATCAACGGATTTGCCTAAATTTACCGCTCTTTTAAGCTCCGAAGTTATATGGTTTACCAGTGCAGTTGTTTCTTCCGATTGGACTCCTTCATCTTTTGATTCTACTACCTTAGCCGTAAAATAAGGATCGGTAGACTCGTATGAGAGGATTTCTACCCTATGAATCCCCTTAACGAGGGCATTTATTTCTCCGTCAGTTTTTAAGAGTCTTTCTATGCGGGCAATGGTACCGACACCGTATAAATCGGATGTTGCCGGTTCGTGAAGATGGGGAGTTTTCTGCATGACGAGAATAACATTTCTGTCGGTTGAGTTGGAAGCTTCTATAGCGGCCAGTGAACGCGGACGTCCAAAAGTCAGAACGATTTCCGTATTCGGGAAGACGACACCGTCTCTTATCGGGATTACGGGCAATGTTTTTATTTTTCCCTGATTTTCAGGATCAGTCATCGTAATTTAGCAGTTTAACAGATAGAGTGCTAGGTGTCAAGTCAACTGTTTTGGCTTTTCTGATCAGACAAATTCATTAATAAGCATTTCCAAATCTGTGACCGGTTCTGAAAATACCAACGGCTTTTCGGCCAGTTGGGGTAAACTGTCCGTATATACCGGTCTTTCTACCTGATAAATGATTCCAAGAGGAATTTTTTCCTCAACTTCGAGCGACTTTTCCCAAGCCCGGTTTATATCCTCCGGATTATGATTTTCAGGAGCCAGTTTGTATACCCGTTCACGGTACCAGGAGTACGAATTAACATGATTAAACGTAACACAGGGTTGAAAAACATTGACCACGGAAAAACCCCGGTGTTTAACCGCGGATTCCAAAAGTTGGGTCAAATGAGCCATGTCACCTGAAAAACCCTGCCCGACAAAAGTGGCACCCTGGGAAACCGCCAGGGCAATCGGGTTAACAGGCACTTCGATTATTCCGTTTGGAGTTGACCTGGATTTGAAACCTTTATAAGCGGTCGGGGCGACCTGACCGGTGGTCAGACCGTATACCCGGTTGTCATGGACAATGACAGTAATATCATGATTACCCCTGGCCGCGTGAAGAAAATGATTTCCTCCTTCACCATAACAATCGCCGTCTCCAACTATGACAATTACGGGAAGGCTGTGATTGGCAATTTTAATACCGACGGCATTGGGTATGGCCCGGCCGTGCAGCGCATGAAAGCTGTTTGCCCAGAGAAAATCATTCATATTACCGGAACAACCGATACCAAAAACAACAGCCATTTTATCCGGATTAAGCTTCATTTTGGAAAAAGCCGATTTGATTGCTGTCCAAATACCGAAATTACCGCAACCCGGGCACCAGGTAGGGAAATATCCGCTAAAAGCGGCATGAAGCTTTGAGGCGGAAGGTAATGAGCCTGAGGAGGAGGATACAACCGGAGCCGGTGGCGGATTTTTTTGAGCTTTAGGTAAAGCCTGTTTCAGGTTATCCATATTCAGGTTATTGAGTTAACTTTGGCGATAATTTCTTCCGGATATATGGGACGGCCGGTAAATTTTAATAACTTTTCATCAAATTCAACACCAGTGGCCATGGTTAAAAGCTGACCTAATTGACCCTGTGAGTTATTTTCCACAAGAAGAGTCTTTTTCAACCCGGATAAAAGAAGTTTAAGCTTTTCCCGGTCAAGCGGCCAAAGCCTGTTGAAATGCAGCAAGTTAAATTTATGAGAAGCGGATTCCTTCATTGCCTGCAATACCGGAGCTTTCATTGACCCCCAGGAGATCAGCGTGAGGGGGGCGTTATCATCACCGTAAATCCTTGGCATTTGAAAATCCTGTTTTAAATAAGTTGCCGCTTTACGGTTTCTTTTCTCAACCTGTTTTGATCTTTCCCCGGCGTCCTCAGTAGTATGACCGTCTTCCAAATGTTCATAAGAATTGGCCTGGTGGAGGCTGTTTTCCATTCCGGGGATGGCCCGCGGAGATATTCCGTCCGGTGAATCCAAATAGCGTTTATATGCGGATATTTTTAACAGATCTTCCTGGGATAACAATTTGCCGCGGTCAACCGGATACTTAAATTCCGATATTTTTGATTTATCGACTGACTGGTGACCTTCCTGAATATATTTGTCAACAATAATAAAGACAGGAGTCTGGTATTTATCGGCCAGATTGAATGCTTCAAGTGTTAATTTATATACTTCTTCCATATCGCCCGGAGCTAACAGTATTTTGGGGAATTCACCGTGACCGGAATGGAGAATAAAAAGAAGATCACCCTGCTCGGTCCAGGTCGGCATACCGGTTGCCGGTCCGGGACGCTGACCCATAACAATAACAATCGGAGTTTCAGTTATACCGGCAAGAGAGACCGACTCAACCATCAGGGCAAACCCGCCTCCTGATGTTCCTACCATGGAGCGGACACCGGCGAAGGCACTTCCCAAAGCCATATTGATTACGGAAATTTCATCTTCCGCATGTTTAACTACCATACCGCTATTTCCCGATTTGGCAGCCAGATAATGCAAAACAGCAGAAGTCGGAGTCATCGGATATGCCACATAAAAACGGCAACCGGCAGCGATGGACGCCAGTCCGATCATTTCATTACCGCTGATATACATTTTTGGTAAGGCATCCTTTAACGGTGTAAGTTTTACCGAAGATCCCTGGGGAAGGCTTTTCTGACTGACTTCAAAGCCGACTTTGGCAGCGGTTTGATTTTTGTCTATGATTTCCCGGCTTTTCCTGGCGAAATTTTCTTCAATTAAGTTATTAAGAATTTCCAAATCCGCCCCCAATAAATGCATCAATACACCCAATGCGATATTATTCAGCATGACTGTCGGTAATTTTTGTTCCTGAAGGATTCGGTTAAAGGGAACATGAACAAATGAGATGTTTCCAGCCGTTTTTTTTATTTTATCCTGAGCTATTTTTTCCTCATCGTAAACTATCACTCCCCCATCTTTTACTTCAGATGCATGAAGATTGAAAGTTTCCAGATTAAGACAGAGCAATATATCAACTTTACTTTTTTGGGAATAAATTTCCGAATCGGAAATTCTTACTTCTATGACGTTATGGCCTCCCCTTATCAGTGAAGGATATTCGGAATATTCAAAAGCGTGATACCCCGACCTGGTGGCAATTTTACCCAAAAGCAACCCGGTGGTCATGATCCCAAAACCGGCTTCGCCGCCTATTTTAACCGTGATATCAACCATATATCAATTATTTATTTAACAATCCGAGCAATTTTTACAAATTGTATCCCTTCTGCCGGGCACTGCGAAAATAAGATTGAAATAACAGCCGGGACACCGTCTGATATTCAGTCGGTTATTACACATAATTCCATCCGGTATTTGCAGTACCGGCGTAATTTTTTCAGGGATATATTTGTTTGCCGCTTTCATCGTGAATAATAATTGCGGCTACAGGGCAGGCTTTAGCGGAATCAACAATTGCCTCCGGGGCCTCCTCGACCGCAGTATCCAGGAAAATTGCTTTGGCTTGGTTATCGAGCGCATATGTTTTGGGTGCGACAGCTATGCATGAGGCAGCCCCGATACACAGAACACGGTCAACAGTTACCGTATATTTGCCTATTTTTTTGGGGCCTGAAGGATTATCGGGCATAAATATTTTATATACAATTATTGACCGGTTAGCAAGAATTGAATTAGCCGGTGAATGTTTGTTTTACGGCGTTTTGAACGGTTTCCAAAGAAAGAAGAGCACATTTTAACCTTGTCGGTGTCAGCTCTATTCCCATAAGCGATAAGACAGTTTCCCTGTTTAACGCCATAATTTCCCTTAAAGATTTGCCTTTTATATATTCCGTAACAAGCGAAGCTGAAGCTATTGATACGGCACATCCCTGTCCGTTAAACCTGATATCCCGGACTTTTCTGTCAACCCCTTGTTTGTGAGTGCCTGTTAATTTTAGGCTGACCGCTATTTTATCGCCGCAAAAAGGATTACCAAGTTCTTCCTCAATATCGGCATTTACAAGCTTGCCGAAGTTCTTCGGATGGCGGTAGTTATCGAGAATATTTTCCCGGTAAATATCATCCATGATTCATTATTCAAAAAAAATTTTGGCTTTCAGAATTCCTTCGATCAATAAATCCACGTCTTTTTTGGTGTTATAAATATAAAATGAAGCCCGGCATGAGGCAGGAATTTGCAGACGCGTATGCAAGGGCATGGCACAGTGGTGGCCTGAGCGGATACAGATATTATCCCTGTCAAGAATTTGGGCCATATCATGCGGATGAACTCCTTTGGCATTAAAGGCAACCACAGCAGCACGGTCACCGGCAGTGTGGGGTCCGTAAACGGTTATTTCTTTCATGCCGGTCAAATTAGAGAGCGCATATTCCACCAGTTCTTCTTCATGTCGTCTGACTTTATCCATTCCCAGACTGTCGAGATATCTGACCGCTTCCGCCAAACCGATAGCTCCGGCAATATGCGGAGTACCCGCTTCAAAGCGATGAGGTATATCGTTAAATACAGTTCTGTCAAGATAAACTTCCCTGATCATATCCCCGCCTGTCTGATAAGGAGGCAAATCCTTCATAATTTCCCCTTTTGCCCAAAGAACTCCAATACCGGTAGGCCCGAGCATTTTATGGCCGGAGAAAACCAAAAAATCGGCTCCTAAATTATTGACGTCGATTTTCATATGAGGCACCGCCTGGGCGGCATCAACCAGGATTTTTACACCCGGATTAATTTCTTTTATGATTTTTATTATTTTTGCAACCGGGTTTATTGTCCCCAATACATTTGATACATAAGTTAAGGCAATAAGGCGGGTATTTACGTTTATTTTATTTTCAATTTGTCCGGGCTGTAACCTGCCTTCTTCCGTAATATCCAAATAGTTGAGTTTGGCGTTTTTCCTTTTGACTAATTGCTGCCAGGGAACTATATTGGCATGGTGTTCCATGACCGTTGAGATGATATTTGACTGACTGTCAACGTTGACTTCTCCCCAAGTAGCGGCAACCAGATTAACAGCTTCGGTTGCATTTCTGACAAATATTATTTCATTTGCTTCTTTTGAACCGATAAAAGAAGCAACCGTACTTCTGGCAGATTCGTATTTTTCGGTGGCGGTTTCCGACAGCTTATAAACACCCCGGAAAATATTGACTCCGTATCTTTGGTAATAATCATCCATTGCCCTTATTACTTGAGCCGGTTTAAGTGATGAGGCAGTTGAGTCAAGATAAATTAGAGGCTTGCCGTTGATTTTTTTACCCAGAATGGGAAAGTCGGGAATTATTTTTTTAGTATCTAGCATTCCTCGTCCTAATCATTTCAGATTTTTAATAAAATATCGCTGTCGTCCAGCTTGACTTCATAAACGGAAACAGGTTCGGGGGCGGGCGGAGCCAGAACACTGCCTGATTTAATATCAAATTGGGCTCCGTGACAATAACAGGTTAGCGTATATCCGTCCAGATATCCGCCGGCAAGAGCGCAATGAGCATGGGTGCAGATACCGTCAAATGCCAGAAATTCGCCGGCAATATTGGCGATGGCGACAGTTTTTCCGCTGATACGGTATTCCTTCATTTGGCCTTCGGCAATTTCCGATTTTTTGGCAACTTTGATAAATTCGTCCATTAAAATTTTTAAAATTATAAATATTTAACAACCAGACTATCCAATCGTAGAGACAGTTTTTCCGATAAATTCCGGTCGGGAATTCTGTCCAAAACTTCCTGGTAAAAACCGCTTATTATAAGTTGTGACGCTTTCTTTTCGTTTAATCCGCGGGAAGAGAGATAAAATAACAACTCTCTGTCTATTTTACCAATGGTTGCGCCATGGGTGCAACGCACGTCATTGGCCAATATTTCCAGTTTCGGCCGGCTGTCAGCCCAAACATCTTTTGACATTAAAAGCACCTGATTTTTCTGATAAGCGTTTGATTTTTGGGCACCGCTACCTATTTTTATCAAACCTTCATAATATAATTTAGATTTACCAAACAGGACGGATTTTATCAACAAATCGCTGACGCTTGAGGGCTTATGATGATTTTGAAGGGTATACAGACGCAGGCGGGAAGTGCCCGTGCCCAAAAGTAGTCCGAGAATTTTAACGTCCGCGTTACTGCCTTCTATTTCAATTTCCACTTTTCCTTGTGCATCGTGATTCCCTTCAAGAAATATTATGAACGTGTATTTGGTGTTGCTTTTTACCCGGTAGCGGACCGTGTCACTGAGCCTATCGATCAGAATTACATTACTTGGGGCATTGGATTTTATTTCATTCATAGTAAGAGGGCTCATGTTTAACCGATTGAACCCTGCATTTCCAATTGAATTAGCTTGTTTAATTCAACGGCATATTCCAGAGGAAGCTCCTTTACAATCGGCTCGATAAAACCGTTTACAATGAGTGCCTGCGCATCAGCTTGGGATAACCCGCGGCTCATGAGATAAAAAAGCTGTTCGTCTCCTATTTTACTGACTGTCGCCTCATGTTCGATTTGAACATCGCTGTGGCGGATATCCATTGTCGGATACGTATCGGAGCGTGACGCATCATCGATAAGAAGGGCATCACAAACGACTTTGGTTTTGGCATGCAAAGCCGAAGGGAAGACTTGAATTAAACCCCGATAACTGGTCCGGCCGCCCCGGCAACTGACTGATTTGGAGGTTATCCGGCTTGTTGTATCAGGGGCAAAATGAAGGGCTTTGCCGCCGGCATCCTGATGCTGATTTTGACCGGCATAAGCCACTGACAGGATCTCACCCCTGGCACCTTTTCCCATCAGATAGACACTGGGATACTTCATGGTAAGGCGACTGCCGAGATTGCCGTCGATCCACTCACCTGTGGCGCCTTCTTCCACACGCATTCTTTTGGTTACCAGATTATAGACATTTTGGGACCAGTTTTGGATGGTGGTATATCTGACTCTGGCGCCTTTTTTAACAAAAATTTCCACTACGGCACTGTGGAGGGAATCGGTTGAATATACCGGCGCGGTACAGCCTTCAACGTAATGGACAAAACTGCCCTCTTCAGCAATTATCAGGGTTCTTTCAAATTGACCCATATTGGCGGCATTAATGCGAAAATAAGCCTGGAGAGGAAGTTGTACCCTGACGCCTTTAGGTACATAAACAAATGAACCGCCTGACCAGACACTGCTGTTTAACGCGGCAAATTTATTATCCTGCGGCGGTATCAGCTTGCCAAAATATTCCCTGACCAGATCCGGGTATTTTTTCAAACCTGAATCCATGTCAAGAAATATTACGCCTTTTTTACTTAATGTTTTCTGGATGCTGTTGTAAACGCTTTCTGAGTCATATTGAGCTGAAACTCCACCCAGGAATTTCTTTTCCGCCTCAGGAATTCCTATTCTGTCATAGGTATCGCGGATTTCCTCCGGCAAATCCTGCCAATTGTTAACTTTTTTATCGGTAGGTTTAATATAATAATAAATTTCGTTGAATTTTATCCCGGTCAAATCCCCGCCCCATTGAGGCAGAGGTTTTTTTTGAAAAACCTTCAGCGAATCAAGCCGGAACTTAAGCATCCATACTGGCTCCTGTTTTTGCCAGGAAATTTCCCGGACAGTACTCTCATCCAATCCTTTTTTGGATTTAAAAACATATTTTTCAGGTTTATGGAAACCGTACTTATAGCTTTGCCGCAAAAGTGAAGCATTATCCATATTTCAATTAAAAATTATGAAGCCCATTTGCGATAACCTGATTTTTCCACAACACCGGCCAAATTAAAGCCGCCTTTTTCCTTAATTTTCCCCTTGACCAAAATATAAACATGATCGGGTCTGGCAAATTGAAGAATTCTTAAGTAATGGGTAATAAGCAGTATGCCGCAGCCCTGTTTTTTCAAATTCATAAGTTGCCGGGCCACTATTTTCAGAGCGTCCACATCCAAACCGGTATCAATCTCGTCAAAGACGGCATATTTGGGAGACAAAATAACAGATTGAAGTATCTCAAGTTTTTTCTTTTCTCCACCCGAGAAATCCTCATTTAAACTGCGGCGGAGAAGTTCGGGATTGATGCTTATATTTTGGGCCTGCCGAAAGAGGATTTCATTAAAACTGATAACATTTAACGCCGGATTAAAATTACTTTTTGTTTGATTTTTTGAAGAATTTGCCTCATGGGCGGCAGACCTTAAAAGATTGGACACATTGACTCCCGGCAAACTGACCGGATTTTGGAAGGCCAAAAATAATCCCAAACGCGAGCGTTTATCGGGAGATAATCCGAGAAGCTGTGTGCCGTTTAGCATTACTGAAGGTTTTTTTTTGCCGACTCCCCCAACTTCAAAGGCGGGATGCCCCATCAGAATTTGGGCTAATGTTGACTTTCCGCTGCCGTTGGGACCCATCAGCGCGTAGATTTTTCCCGGTTCAAGATGAAGGGAAATGCCATCCAATATTTTTTTGCCGTTTATCGAAGCCGTCAGATTTTTTATTTCAAGTTTCATAATCCAGCAATCTCTGAAAGTTTGACATTATCCAGATAGGAATACATTTTACGGTTGAAATTTCCCCAAAAGACAAAGCAGATACAATTGTCCCGGCCGACAACACAGGTTTTTTTGGTACAGGATACTTTAACAATGGATCCTTCGGAAACGGCATTAATTATCTGGGCGGCTGAGATGCTGTCGGGAGTTTGGTTGAGCCGATAGCCTCCCAGGGTGCCTTCCCGGCTTTCGATCAGGCCTTTATTTTTTAATTCCAGGGCGATATGTTTAAGAAAAAGAGGGGAAAGGCCGGTTTTCCGGGAAACAAATGACAAGGGGATGTATTTAATCGAATAATTTTCCGCCAGAACCGTCATTAACAGTATGGCGAAATCCTCTTTTTTAGATACTTTCATAGGCTGTTAAACTGTTAGTATTATAGTAGCAGTTATTTCTATTTTCAACCGATCCTTTGAAGATCCGGCATCTGTTATAATTGTATTTTATTTCCGGATTATGGAATTATTGCAGGGAATTTTTGAAATATTTATACATTTGGACGAGCATCTCGGATCAATTATCCTCCAGATCGGCCCTTTGACCTATATTCTTTTATTTCTGATTATTTTCCTGGAAACAGGAGTGGTAGTGACACCGTTTCTGCCCGGTGATTCGCTTCTGTTTGCCGCCGGTACATTGTCGGTGGCCGGATCATTAAACATAATACTACTTTTTCTGATCCTGGCTTTTGCCGCAGTTGCCGGGGATACGGTCAATTACTGGATCGGATACATCATCGGGCCGAGAATATTCAAGTTGAGAAGGATTCCCCTTTTGAAAAAAGAACATCTTGTTAAAACGGAAAAGTTTTATGAGAAATACGGAGGTAAGACTATTATACTGGCCAGATACATACCGATAATCCGCACATTTGCTCCCTTTGTTGCCGGCATCGGTAAAATGTCTTACGGAAGATTTATTACCTATAACATTGCCGGAGGCATTTCCTGGGTCGGACTGTTTTTATTTACAGGTTATTTTTTCGGTAATCTGCCGGTTATAAAAGATAATTTCCATTATGCCATTTTCGGAATAATATTTATTTCCGTTCTTCCGGCATTTATTGAATATGTCAGACACAAAAGGGGTAAAAAAGTACCTGAACTGAATCTGGACTGAATTAACTTTCAAAAAGGCAACGAGAGACTGACTGATTTATCTTTTTTCGGCTTGATAATTATTTCCATGGGCAAGTCCTTCAAAACACTTCCTGTCCTGATTATCACTTTTTTGTTGGTTAAAACGTAAGAGTAGAGATCCCTGGTGATTCTGACATCATCCAGACAATAACTCTCCAGCTTTTGCCAATCCCCCTGCCGGAAATAATTAATTGCCATTAAACCGTGACCGCTTTTTTTTAACCCCAAAGTTGAACCGGCCAGACTGTCAAGAGATACCCTATACCCCAGGTTTTTTTCGACAAGTTCCAGCAAATCAACAGTTTCAAACTGCCTGATATTGCCCCGATAATAGGGAGCCAGAACCGCTAAGTCGAATTTTTTAATGTTAAAGCCGATAACCTGAGAAGCATGTTCCATCATGCGGAACAGCTTATCCAATTCATTCTCCCGGAAAGCACAAAATTTATCCGACTTAAAATCATAAACACCGGCCAGGGAGACTTTAAGTTTTTTTAAATCATTTCCCGCTTCCTGAAAGGTCAGCTGGGTTTCAACATCAACAACGATCGGATTGCTTTTGATTATTTGCGTCATAGACAAAATCGGAAATTATTGTAAATGATTCTATAAGGGATGACTTTATTATATTATAAATAATAAAATAACTTTCCAAACATAACTTTTTAAAATCAGCGGTTTATAAATTCCATTGTTACTGTCAAAAAGATTCCCATAAAGACAAACAGGGAACCGATTATAAAATTTACAGTCAATTTCTCGCCCAATATTATTACCGCCAGGAATGTCGTTATTATCGGCTGAATATAAGCAGTTAAATTTACGGTTAAAGGCGACAATATTTTTATGGCATATTGAAGCAGTATATAAGTAATAAAAGTACCGAGAACACCCATATATAAAGCGCCTAACAATAACGGGAGCGATAACGCAGGAACAGTTTGGTTTATTAATAATCGGATCGCCAATAGTAAAATTGAAATTATTAATCCTACAGTTACCGATACACTGCCGATTTCCACCGGACGGAAGTAAGCTGATAATTTTTTTGACCGTAAAACGTAGGTTAACCAGGACAGCATGGCAATAGTAATTAAAAGATTACCTGACAGGCTGCCTGTTATTGTCTCTCCCATTTCCACCGCTGAACGGAATATTATAAAAACAATTCCGAGCAGTCCGATAACTACACCGGTAACTCTTGTTTTAGAGAATTTCTGGTTGAACAGAATTAATCCTGAGAGAATTGTCAAAACGGGCATAGCAGCATAAATCAACTGGCTGACCGAGGCACTGGTGAATTCTATTCCCGTCATAAAAAGGGTGACATTTATCCCGGAAAAAACAGAAGTGAAAATCAGATCCTTAAAGTGTTTTTTCCTCCAGACTTTACTTTTCAGTAAAAAAGGGAGAAAAGCGAAAAAAGCAAAAACCATCCGTAAAAAGAGAACTATTACTGAAGGAGTGTCAGCAACCAGAGACTTGGCTATAATTGCCAAAAATGCAAATAGTGTGACGGTTATACCGAGCGAGAAGACGGCTTTATATTTTTCTGCCATATTATTTTTTCCAGATTGTATTTTTTTAAGGCAATATTGAACCAGGGAGTAAATTTTATCAAATTCCTTTTATAAAATTCGGAAAATGCATCAGAATTTACAATTTTTATTTCCGATATTTCAACCTGATTGGGAATTACTTTCTGTTCAGTTTTTCCGGATAACAGATAACAATATTCATTTTCAGATTGGTCATTTTGCCTCGCCTGATAGTAAAATTCTCCGAAAATTTTAAATTCAGCAGAAACTGCCAATTCTTCTTTGCTTCTTCTGAGGGCCGCCTGTTTGGGAGTTTCACCCGGCAGTACATGGCTGACAACCGAAGTGTCCCAAAATCCGGGCCACAAAGATTTATTGCCGGCCCTTTTTGTTAAAACCAAATTATTCTTTTCATCCAAAAGAAAAGCCATAAAAGCCAGGTGGGTAATACCGTTTCCCCTGTGGCAATCAAATCTGGTCGCAGTACCGGTAGGATTTCCCTTGTTATCACAGGTTATAAGAAGTTGACCTTTCTTTTCTCCCGACTTAACGAATTGGAAAGTATTTTTCATATCCCTGATGGATTATTCAAGACTCTTTTATTATGAATTTATCCAAAACATCGGCAACGCCGTCCTGGTCATAGGAGGGAGCAATATAATCAGCAATTGATTTTATTTCGGCAACGGCATTTCCCATGGCAACTTTTAAACCGCTTGATGTCAGGAGCGAAAAATCATTATAGCTGTCCCCGATGGCAATAACCTGATCCTGACTAATCCCTAAAAGATCAATAATTCTTTTCAGGGCTTTCTCTTTGGAAGCTTCAATATCGGTAATATGGATCGACTCTTTCACCGGATCGGTTCCGGATACGCTTTTGGTTACTCTGATGTCTTTTATTGAAGAAACTGTTTCAAAGATTTCCTGGGCATCATAAGGGGAAACATGGAGAATCATAATCTTGACAACTTCTTTAAAGATCCGGGGATTTAAAGGATTGTAAAGATACCGGTTATTTGTGTCAACGTAATACTTTTCAAAAGGCAATTTTTTTAAAACTGACATAATTTCTTCAACCTTTTTTTTGGAAATATATGCATTGAATATATATTTTTCCGTCATGCAGTCATAAATCCGCGCTCCGTTATCCAATATAATCAGAGAATCAAGCTTCATAGTTTTAACCAGAGTTTCAACCCAATCCATTGACCTGGCTGTGGCGATTGAAAATACTGCACCTTTTTTTCGGGCGGTCTCGACTGATTTGGCAACCCGCGGTGACACACCGGTGGTTTTGCAGTCACCCGGTTTAATAAGAGTACCGTCAACATCAGCAATAACAAGCCGGTATTTCATTTTTTGTTATATCGGTTTAACAGGTCTACCGCCTGTTGCGGATTATCCACAGTCCGGTAAAAATCGGTTATCTGCGGAGGAACAAAACCATCCTTATTCAGATATCTTATCAGAGAGTTGAAATTTGAGAAATGGGGATTGCCTATCAGGATCAGGGGAAGATCACGGGAAATCTCCTCTTTTCTTTTCATTGCCAGAACCTGGGTGATTTCAAACAAGGTTCCTATTCCGCCCGGCAGGCTTATAAATGCTTCTCCCAGACTTAAAAGTTTGTTTTGCCTATCCGATAATGAGTGATAAACCGTTTTTTCCGTGGCAAACAGGGTATGTTTTCTACCGGAAATTTCCAGACAAACCGCAATTGTTTTCCCGCCGGTTGAAACAGCACCGCGCATGACTTCATTCATCAGGCCGGGACCGCCGCCGGTTATTGTTACAAAACCGTTTTTAGCCAATACTTTTCCGGTATCATAGGCCAGCCGGTAATAATAATCTTCCCTCTCCTTAACGCATTCATTACCGGCAAAAACAACAACATTTTTCATGAGTATTAATTCTACATCAATATTACGAAGATGAGGAGAGTGTAAAAGCGACCAGTTTTTGATAAAATTAGCATCACCGATAATATACATTGCGGGGTCGTCTAACGGTAGGACAACGGACTCTGAATCCGTTTATCGGGGTTCGAATCCCTGCCCCGCAGCAGATTTGGTAACGATTTAGCAGCCGGGGGCTTTGGTAAATCCTGCTTTTTGTGCCTGTTTTTCAGTACAAAACCAACGGTCTCCGTTTGCCTTACTTAACTTTTCAGTTTCTGATCCTCCCTGCCGTCGATATTGGGCAAGGCCTGACTTTATCATAATTTCATTTATAAGCCGACCGTTCTGATAAACAAGGGCTAAGATCCTTCCCCTCCCGTCGGACAAGGGTTCCCGTAAAATAACTTTTTTATTTAAAATTAGTGAAGTCAATGCGTCTTTTGCATCTTTACCCAAGCAATATTCTAGTTCCGGGGCATTTATACCGTAGAGTCTAATCGGCTGGCGATTTGCAATAATAAGAGTATCCCCATCAACGACTTCAACAACTTTTTCACCTATATAAAAAGGTAGGTTTTTATACGAGTACGCTCCAATTCCTACAACAGTTGTTCCTACTATTCCAATAAGAAGCTTTCTCCAGCGATAATTTGATTTTTTCTTTTTAGAGTTTATTTCTTCCAGTATATCCATATCCTTCATATTTTCATATAAAAGATACTAAACTTTAGTTTATCTTTGGTATTAAAATATAATTTATAAAATAAAAATGAGATATCATTAATAAAGAAAGGATAGGATTCCATTGAAAATCATATCGGCTAAATTTGTTAAGGGCATTACAGGAACGGCTGATATCCTTTATGACGGTAAATTCCAGGTGGCTTTCATCGGTAGGTCAAATGTAGGCAAATCAACTCTCATTAATTCTCTTGTAAACAAAAAACATCTTGCCCGAACAAGTTCGCACCCGGGACAAACTATCAGGATGGATTTTTTCCTAATAAATGACAAATTCTATTTTGTGGATTTTCCCGGTTATGGCTATGCAAAACTTTCGGGTGACAAAAGAGAGAAATTGAGGAAAATGATATTGTGGTATCTTTTGTATTCGGAGGTAAAAAATAGGCTGGTTATTCTGATATTAGACGCCAAAGTCGGAATTACTGACTTTGACCGGAATACTCTGGATACTTTTGCAGAACATAAAATAAATCATTTAATTATTGCCAACAAAATTGATAATTTAAAAATTAATATCAGGGAAAAACAATTTGATACGATTAAGAGTCAATGTCCTGCATCTGCATTAATCGCATATTCATCAAAGTTAAGAACCGGGAGGCCGGAGCTTTTAGAAAGTTTAAACCGATATATTTCCTAATTTTTTAAATCGCGGGTTCCGGAGGAAGATTTTCTTCACCTGTTGACGCCATAAATTCGCCAGGCTTGAACCAATAAACATATTTACAGCCTGTAGCCTGCCGCGTTTCTCTGTCCCAACCACTGGTCGAACATTTTTTCATTTTCTTGCCGCTGTTGGTCGTGAACAAAACCAGTTTACTGCCGCATTCGGGACAATCCTCATCCAAAGACTCGGTAGTACCGTTTATCCATTCGATATAGACGCAACCTGTGGCCTGTCTTTTTTCCCTGTCCCAGCTGGAAGTGGAACATTTTTTCATTTTTTTACCAAAACGGGTAACCTGAAGAATAAGTGGAGACCCGCATTTGGGACATTTTTCGTCTAACGGAAGCGGTTCAATCGGCAACCATTTTACAAAAGAGCAGCCTTCCGTTTTCTTGGTTTCCGGGTTCCAGGAACCGGTTGAACAACGCTGAAGTTTCCGGCCTGACGGTGTTTGCTGAATATCACCTAAAGGTGATCCGCATTTGGGACAAACTTCGCTTGTATCTGGCATAATAGAAAGATAACACTTTTTGCGAGTAAAGAAAATATTTATAAAAAGTATTCAATAAATTATTTTTTATCAATTATGAGGCTACCTGAGAACCGTCCCCGCTGGTCCATGAAAATTAATAAATCCAATTGTATCATTATTCACGGATGTCCCACTGATTCAAGTGAGGAAAAAACTAAAGAGTATGCCAAACATTGGATGCCCTGGGTAAAGTAAGAACTGACCGCAATAGGACACAGTTGCGGGTGTGCCTTTTTGGTCCGTTGGCTCGGCGATTAGAAACGGAAAATAAAAAAACTGATACTAGTAGCTCCCTGGAAAATACCTAATGTTAATGGCGGAGGATACAGGAAGAAATTCTATATTTATTCTATTGATGAAGGCATTAAGCAAAGAGTGGAAAATATTGTAATGTTTATAGCAGATAATGAGGAAGAGAATGGAAAAAAAAGCTTAGAGATTTTTCATAAAGATTTGGGAAGAAAAATAATTGAATTAAAAGGTAGAGGCCATTACTGTTTTGAGAATATGGGAACCGAAAAATTTCCAGAATTATTGCAAGAAGTAATATATAATTTATAAGGATATAAAGGTTCCAGACCGGCCTGCTCAGCCAGTAAGAAGAAAATCTTTGAAGTTATATCAATTTTACTAAATCCGTGGCTAAAAGAGAACCGTCCCCTTTTTCTTAATGCAAGTCATCTATAGTCCGAAATACCTTAATTATTACTTTGAAGAAGGCCATCCGTTTTGGCCGGAAAGGGCCGGTTTATTTATTGAGCTTTTGGAAAAAAATAAATTTTCCCATCAATTAATTAATCCCGGCAGGGCAACTGATGAAGATATTTTACTGGTACATACCCGCTTTTACCTCCAAAAGCTTAAAGACCTGGCCAATGGCGGCGGCGGGTATTTAAGCATAGATACGCCGGTACACAAAAACAACCTTGAGGCAGCATACTATAGTGTCGGGGGGACTATCCTAGCCGCTGAGCTTGCCTTAAAAGGAGAAACAGTTATCAATACTTTGGGCGGATTGCACCATGCAGAAAGCAACGCCTCTTCAGGATTTTGCATATTTAATGATCACGCTATTGCCATAAGAAAGCTGCAAAGACGGGGAAAAATTAAAAAAGCGGCAGTACTGGATCTTGATGTCCATGCCGGCAACGGGACACAGGAAATTTTTTACACTGACCCGAATGTTTTAAAAATCTCTTTGCACCAGGATCCGACTAATTTTTATCCGGGAACCGGCTTTCCCCAACAAACAGGAGAGAAGGCGGGAAAAGGATTTAATATTAATATCGTACTTAAACCAGGTACCGGTGAAAAAATTTATTTGGAGAAACTTAATCAAATATTACCTAAAATATCTGAATATAAGCCCGATTTGCTTTTGGTAATAATAGGTGTTGACACTTATAAAAATGACCCTTTAGCTTCCATCAAATTAAAAAAACAAACATACGGGAAAATTGCCCAAAGACTTAATCAGTTTGACAAAAAGGGCATCCTTTTTGCCGGCGGCTATTCAAAAGACACGCCCTTTCTTTGGTTTGAAATTATCAATAATTTGGATTAAAAACGTGTTAAACTCAGACTGCAATGAAATTATTCATAACCGCCAAACCGAACAGTAAAAAAGAATACGTTAAAAAGATTGATTCCACTCATTTTAAAGTTGCCGTTTGTGATCCCCCTGTCTCAGGCAAAGCGAATAAAGCAATAATCAGGGCAATATCTACATATTTTATGATCAGTCCGTCACAATTAACCATCACAAGCGGAGAAAAATCGAAACACAAAATTATAAAAATGACTGTTGCACTTTTACCTATTCTTATGATATAGTTAAAGCCTTAACAGATTTAAATTAATAAATCTGTTTAGATTTGATTTCGTATTAAGCTGGTTAAAGAAAAAGATATCCAATCATTTTTTCAGATATCTTTCGCTCTTCTTAAGACAATTCCTATTTAGACAGTTTTATTAGTTTAAATATTTATAAATATTGCTTATCCCGTTAAAGGATAAGGCTTTCAAGGAGCAATCAAAATGGCAAAAAATATTTTTGTCGGCAGTCTTCCGTTTTCCGTAACTGAAGACACATTGGGCCAGTTATTCACCCAGTACGGAGAAGTAATGTCCGTTAATGTCATTAAAGATAAATATACCGGACAAAGCCGCGGATTCGGATTTGTTGAAATGAGTTCGGAAGAAGAAGCTCAAAAAGCAATAGCAGGTCTGAATAATCACAATCTGGAAGGAAGAAATTTGGTCGTCAAAGAGGCTTTGCCGAAACCGACCTATACCGGCGGAAGAAGCGGCAATAGTGGCGGCCGCGGAGGAAGAGGTTTTGGAGGAGGACGCAGCCAGAGAAGGTAAATTGGCTTTGTCCATGTGATCCAAAGAGTCTATTTTGTGTAAAAAAAATAAATGAAGTCTTGTTAAATTCACCGGATTGAACTATAAAATGATATAAGGGTTAAATTCAGCCATTCTCCGTATAGGAGGAAAAGGCTGCCCCGATTGAGATCGGGGTCCCCGGGAATGCCGTGAAAATCGGCAACTGTGCCGCAGCGGTAATCTCCCATAAAAATGGGAGAAAGTCCGAAGACCGATTAACCTCTTAAATATTAATATTCCCCGTGCAGGGAAAATGAAAACTACAGGAGAATACCTTAAACAATTCAGTTTTGATCCCCGGGCAGAATCTTTTAAACTATCGGGCTTACCTCTTAAAGAACAAAAACCGTATTTTAGGCAAAATTTAAAGGCCTATCTCAATGAAGTGCTGGCTGACGAACCGGTATCGTTGCCTTATCATTATTATCCCGGAAGAAACGGTGATTTTTTTACCGATCCTTCAATGAAACCCGTTTATAATCTATATTGGCAAATTGATGAAAGAGAAAGAGGAGGAATTGTCAAAAACGGCATTAATCAGATTTTAAATAAGCCTCTTGAGAATCCCTATCAGTTAATTGCCAACTACAGCCCTTCAGGTCCGGCCAGTTTCGATGATAAGCCGAACAACCCATATGGACTTCTCAATTACGATTACGGACAGCTTTATCTTTTTTATTATGATAACGAAAAAATAAACAGCATATCGGTGAAAATAGGAGATGACGGCCACGAGTGGGTTAAGGAATTGTTTGAAAATCCGGAAATTGATGCGGGAACGCACGAGGCTGAAATAAAATTCTGGTTAACAAATACTTATAACGCAGGCAATATTGACAGATTTTTACTGGCAAACCGGAATAAAAACAGACTGATTTATAATAATAAAAGCAGAAAATATTATCTTGGCGATATAATTGATCTTATAAGGGACGGCTTTTCCGGTAAAGAAAATAATTCAGGGATTTTATTTTTCGAAAACGCGTTGGATCAGATGCCCGAAAGCGGAATTGCTGAAGAAGACGTCTTCCATGCCTATATGTCGGTAATTTATAATTATCTTCATTATAACGGTCAGGCAACTTTGGCACTTTCCGGCAGTTGCGGAGGATCACCGATTACGGTCGACCGGGTGGAGAAATTCTTGGGTTTAAAAAATACTCTGACTGACAATCCGCTGAAAAAACTACTGTCATCATTATCATCAATGGGAAGGGTATTATTCCAAACCGACGCTGAAATAAATCTCAATAAAAGCTGTATCAAATGCGGCAGCCGGAATAATGTCATCTGCGGATTTTGCCGGGAATGCGGAGAAAACCAATGACTACATTAAGCAATAAGTACCTGAAGCATACATGGGCTCATCCCAAATTGACTGTTTCACAATCCCCTATTTCAGGAAAAGGAGTATTTGCTGCGAAGAATTTAAGAAAAGGGGAAATCTTAATGATATGGGGCGGGAAAATAATACCGGTGAATAAATATTTATCGGGAAAATACCGGGATGAAACTCTTGTTCAAATAGATGAAAACCACTATCTGGGCTTGACCACTAGGGATAAATCCGACAGTATTGATGAATTCCTTAACCATTCCTGCAATCCTAATTCATGGCTTATTGACGGAGTGACACTTGAAGCGCGCCGCAATATTAATAAGGGTGAAGAAATAACACTTGACTCTGTGACCTGGGACAGTGATGAAAATTGGCCTTATACCGAAGACGGAAAATGCCGTTGCGGGAGCAATAATTGCCGGAAAATATTATCTCCCAATGACTATATGAGAGCTGATTTGCAAAAAAAATATGCCGGACACTTTTCTCCCTATATTGAGAGTAAAATTAAAAATTTAAAAAAGAAAGCGTGATGATTATCTGCGGATGCGGCTTAAATATTGATAGATAAAAGAAGCTATCATCACAAATACAGTGATTGCCGAAATCAGCGTCCAAATACTTATCCTCTGAAGACCCAAATGGAATAAAATTAACCACATAATAAGGTAAATCAGCTTATGCAGCCTGTACCACCAGATTTTCAGAATCCGCTGGGACAAATCATTTGAGGTTGTAAACAGTAAAAAAAGAAGAAACAGTGCCGACAAACCGGCTAATTCAAACGCAGGCCGAAGAAAAACAAATTCCATCCTGGAAATAACCGGAATTAATCTGATAAAAGACGCATGAATAAGGGCAAAAAGGAACATGGAAATTCCTATATACCGCCTGAATATCATCAATAAAGAAACTGTTTTATGCCTTAGACGGAACCTTTTAAAGATACCGGGAATTAAAACGACTGAAAAATTTATTACGGCAATTTTTCCCAAAATCAATGCCAACGAATAAAAGAAAGAATACTTTGCGTCTAAATAATATACAGATTTACCTCCGTATACTAAAATAAAGAAAAGAAGAGCATAAAGAAAATAAAAGGCGCGAATGATTAATTCGCGCTTTTTGATGCACCAGGCATAAAAAATATCAACCAATTTGGCCATTTCCTTTTTTATTGCACGATCAGATTACCTTTCATTCCCTTGGCCCGGTGATCCCCGACGCTGCAATAGAATTCAAACGTACCTTCCTTATCTGCCAAAAATTCAACCGTATCGGATTTACCCTCCCCGATTTGTTTGGTCCGGGCATCAAATTCATCAACTACGAAATCATGGAAACCCTCCGTAATATTAAGAACGACTCTGACCCGGTCTCCTTTATTTACTTTGATTTCCGTAAGGGAAAACTTAAAACTTGAGGCGTTTATTTCAAAAGTTTTTACGTTTTCACTGTCTTTTTTATCTTCATCATCTTCATCCTTATCTTCATCCTTATCTTCATCAATTTGTTCCTCCATTACAGATTCTTCACCTGCTTCCTTTACCTCTTCCGTAACTGCCGGAGTTGAAGGCTTTGGCCTACTAATATTATTTATGAAGATAACACCGCCCAGAAGTAGGGCACCCAGGACAATAACACCGATTATAAGATTTTTGTTCATACAAATCGCCTTTCTATAAAATTATAATGTGAATATTCAAGTCAACCACGAAAAAAACGGTCGACCCAATCAAGTATATTGGTATTTTTTTGAACCGGTTTTTTAAAGTTTTCAATTTGTTTCTTTCTTAAACGCTGAAAATAATTATTCCGGCAATCCGGAGAGCAAAAACAACAGGCGTTTTTATGAATTTTGAATTGTTTTTTCGCATAGCTCTCCATTTTGGAAAAACTTTTCCGGCATAAGTTGCATTCAAAAAGTATGAATTTTACCTGACCGTGATATTTCACTTTCCGATATTTCGTTCCCAATATTTTTTGAGTAAGCATACCGATATATATTAGCAGCAGGACAGATAAAATGCAAAGTGAATGCCGGGAATTTAATCGGATTAACGCGAAGCTTTTGCCGTTTTTTTCCTTTTAGTTACTTCCTTGTGAATAACAGGGGGGTTGTCCTCCAATTCCTCATCAGGAGTTACCAAAATGGAAAAGAGAATAAATCCGGCAAAAATAGGCATAATCAGGGTAAATCGGGTAACTTCGTCTTTAACGGCAATTAAAACAGCAACAGATAATATGATTGAAACGGCAGCAGCCCAAACAATGAGTTTATTGTTATTATAAATTTCTTTGAATTTTTTTTCCATTTATTTTGATTGAAGTCTGACAATGTCTTTTATTGATATCCTAGAGTAAGCGGGTATAATTGTCAAGATGAGCAATACAGTTCAAAAAGAAGAAAAGGGGAGCCAAATTAAAGCGGGATATGCGGCTATTATCGGAAGGCCAAACAGCGGCAAATCTACTCTGCTTAACAATATTCTTAAACATAAAATATCGATTACTTCACCTAAACCGCAAACCACCAGGATGCCGATTTACGGGATTTACGAGGATGAAAGAGGACAGATTATTTTTATTGACACACCCGGAATATTTGCTAAGGTTGAAGATCCTGTATCGAAGAAAATCAATAAAGCCGTTGGTGAAGTATTTAAAGAACGCGTTGATGTGATTGTATATCTGGTTGATCATACCAGAGACAGGGATATCGAGGAGAACAAAATTTACGGAATTTCCAGAAAAACCGATAAACCGAAAATAATGGCTTACAATAAAATGGATATAAAATCACCCTCTTTTATTCCCCATTACCGATTTATGGAAGACGATTCTGATAGAGTTGTAGAAATATCGGGTCTATATAACTATAATCTTAACTTACTCCTGAATGCTATTTTTGACTTATTGCCGTATGGCGCAAAAATAGTTGACAGGTCAGCATTGGCCATACCGGCATTAAACCTGAATAGTAAATCGTTTATTGCCGAAATTATCAGGGAGAAAGCATATATATTTTTGCGTAAAGAAATCCCCTATTCGTTAACGACAGCGGTAGACGGGATCAGCGAAAGAGATAACAATACTACTTACATAAAAGCCCGGATAATAACTTCTTCAAACAGATATAAAAGTATGATTATCGGAGAAAAGGGGAAAATGATCAAAGAAATAGGCATGGCGGTCAGGAAAGAACTGGAAACGGCAACCGGGCGCAAAATTTTTCTGGAACTTTTTGTTGAAAGAAACCCGCACTGGACCGAAGAATTGTTTTAAACCGCATATGAACGGAGAAGAAATTTTTTTACTTTCAGGAGGGCGCGGGCACGGTGTGACTCGCGGTTTTTTTCCTGCCGGGAAGCCTGAGCATTGGTTTTTTTCAAGTCTTTATTAAAAAAGACGGGGTCATAACCGAATCCGGCCCGGCCAAGCGGTTTTTCGGTGATCCACCCTCTACTTTCGCCTTTGAAAAAATAAGTTTTTTCAGATTTCGCATCATAAAGTGCGACAACACAAATAAACCGGGCTGTTCTTTTTTCAACGGGCACTCCTTTTAATTGGGCCAAAATTATTTTGTTTCTGTCAGCATCGGATCCGCCGGCAAAACGGGCGGAATAAATTCCGGGTTTTCCTGATAATTCGTCAATTTCCAAGCCTGAATCTTCGGCTAATGTCAAAAGACCGGTTTTCCTTCCGGCATATTCCGCCTTAATTTGAGCATTTTGATGATAGTTCTGACCGGTTTCTTTAATAATATCAGTAATTCCAACATCAAACAGGGATTTTAAAGCAACGGGAATATTTTGAAGAATTGCTTTAATTTCCCGGAGTTTATCCGAGTTATACGAAGCAATAAGAAGCGTTGTTTTCATAATCCGACAAAAAGATTTATAATGAAGCTTTTTTTATTCTACTGAGGACTACTTTTTTACCCAAAATTTCCATAGATTCATTAAGGGGCGGGGTGATCTTTTGGCCGGTAACGGCAACTCTAAGGATCATGAAAAAATCCGCGTTTTTTATTTTTAATTTTCGGGCTAAATTCTGCATCAAATCACCTATATTGTCAGCCTGCCAATTATTGAGATTACCAAGTAATTGGGCTATTTCTTTCAGCAGATTTTTATGGAGAGATAAATCGATTTCATATTCTTTCGGCTCCTTAAAAAAGAAACGGCAAAGAGGCCGGTAATCTGAAAGTATTTTTATTCTTTCTTTGATAAGGGGAACAGTTTTATCAATCAAATCCGCCGGATACAATTTATCATAAAATTCCCAGATTTGAGATTTGAGTTTTGAATCCGGAGTCCGGCGGATATATTCTCCATTGAGCCACTCCAGTTTTTTCAGATCAAACGCGGGGCCGACGGGTTTTAAATCTTCAAGGCGGAACTTTTTAATAAACTCCAAAATGGAAAAAATATCAATTCCGTCAGGATGCGACCATCCCATTAGCGCCAGATAATTCAGAATTGCTTCAGGAAGAAATCCTTTTTCCCTATACCAGGAAGCCCAGACCGGATTTTTTCTTTTGGACAATTTACTCTTATCAGGATTTCTTAAAACAGGGCCATGGGCAATAATCGGAAGCGGCCAGCCGAAAAATCCGTATAGAAGAACATGTTTGGGGGTGGATGAGATCCATTCCTCCGCCCTTATTATATGGGTTATTTTCATCAGATGATCATCAACTACAACGGCCAGATGATAAGTAGGAAAACCGTCGGATTTTAACAATACCTGATCATCCAGCAGTCTGTTTTCAAAACTGATTTCACCCCTGATAACATCATTAAATACTGTCCTGCCTTTTTCGGGTACTTTTAGCCTGATGACATACTTTTCTTTTTTAATCCTGTCTCTCCAAACCCGGGCATCAATTTTCCGGCAACGGCCGTCATAAAGAGGAGGCTTGCCTTCTTTTATCCGGAGAGCCCTCATTTTTTCCAAATCCGCGGGTGTGCAAAAGCAGTAATAAGCATAGCCTTTCCGAATCAATATTTCAGCGTGATCTGCATACAGTTTTAACCTTTCAGACTGGCGGTATGGGGAAAAAGGGCCTCCAATATCCGGTCCCTCATCATGCTTTATGCCAAACCATTCCAATGACGATAAAATTCTTTTTTCCGATCCGGCAACAATTCTTGCACGATCGGTGTCTTCAATCCGGACGATAAATCTGCCTTTATTTTGGAGGGTAAAAACATAATTTATAAGCGCAGTGTATACGTTGCCGATATGAAGATCCTGACCGGTCGGAGAAGGAGCTATCCGGCACCTTACTTTTTCCATGTATTGATTCTAGCACAGGCCCTAATTTATACTCAATTCAGGTATTATGGCCAATTTGACTGAAATTTCCATAGGAGTCAGAAAAACGAGCTTATTTCTGGCGTTTTTAGCTGTTGTATTTATTATATTGCGGTTTATTACCGGGTTTATTATTAATTATTATCTGGCATTGAACAAACCGCCGCCGGCACCTCCGGATGTCCGTTTCGGAAAATTGCCAAAACCGGTTTATCCGAAAACCGGTATTTCCTCTTCCGGCTTAAATTTCACACTTGCGACTGTTGAAGGAACTCCCCCCCAGGCAAGCAGCTCGGCAAAAGTTTATCTCATGCCAAAAAAGAGTTATACATTTGAATCGGGAGAAGAAGCTAAGAAACTGGCCAAGAGGTTTGACTTTGAGGAAGAACAACCCGTTGTTGATTCGGTATATTACTACTATAAAAGCGCTAAAGATCCCAACTTGACACTTTTTATTGACAGTGTTCACCTTAATTTCCAACTGCGGTATAACTATACGGAAAATCAGTCAATTCTTAATTTAGGACAGATAGCATCCAAAGAAGAAGCAATTGAGAACGTTCAAAATTATTTGGAGTATACCAATCTTATCGACAATTCCATTTTAAAGGGAAAGGTGACAACCGAACCCCTGACATATGATGACAGGCTGAAAAAAATGGTAACGGCAACCAGCCTGTCAGCGGCACATGCCGTGAAAATACATTACTTCAGAAATGATCTGGAAGGAATGCCGGTTCTGCCTGATGAATACGATAAGAGTTATAATTACGCGATTTATGCAAAAACATTGGGGGTACAGCTTGAAAATGTACTGGAAATCTCTTATACCTTTTGGCCAATTGCTGAAAATGAATACGGCACTTATCCGTTAATTTCCGGTGAGAAGGCTTATGAGGCTTTAGTCAGCGGTAAAGCCGAAGTTATCAAAAAGGGGAATAACGGCAACCTTGTCAACATCAGGAAAATATACCTGGCTTATTATGATTCTTCAACACCCCAGCTTTATCTTCAACCGATATTTGTATTTGAAGGTGATAATGACTTTGTAGCTTATTACCAGGCTGTTGCGCCGGAATATACAGAGTAAGCCGGAAGCGAAAAATTTTTAAATTTCTACTTCAGCTACTTCAACCCATTTGAAATTGTAAAAAACCCAATCAATCAGTTTGACGGTTTCACCAAACCGGTCGTGGCTTTTAAGAACGGCAAAAAGTATATTATGCCCGTTTTTTTTGACTGTGGAAATCAGGATTTCTCCGGCATTTTCGGTATAACCGGTTTTTACCCCGGCTATTCCGGCAACACGGCCCAGGAGCTGGTTGACATTAGTAAGCTCATGAAAATATGTGAATGTTATGTCAGAAACTGTAATGGCTTTGGTGGAGACTATTTTATTAAATGTTTTATTGTTTAATGCATAAACTGCCAATCTGACCAAATCAAGCGGAGTTGTGTAGTGGTGGGGGTCATCAAAACCGACGGGATTGGTAAAATATGTATCTCTTAATCCTATCTGCCTGGCTTTATCATTCATAGCCTTGACAAATGCTGACACACCTCCGGGGTAATTATCAGCTAAAACATAAGCCGCATCATTGGCACTGTGAATTAAAGTGCCCTGCAGCAGCGCCTCAACAGTTAATTTTTCTCCGGCCATAAGATCCATTTTCCGTCCATCGGTAATAACGGAATTTACGGTAAAAACGTCATCAAGATTATACTTTTCCAGAATAATAAGCGCGGTCATCACTTTAGTAGTTGAAGCCGGAAAAAGAAGTTTTTGCTCATTTTTGGCATAGAGAATAACTCCCGATTCCAGATCCTTAACTACAACGCCTTGTGCAGATAATATCGGAAGCGGTGATAAATTCCCATTAACCGGCAATGGCGGAGGCGGAGGCAAACTGATTTGGGGATCGGTGGCATGGCTTATTTGGACAGGAATCTGCGGTCTGAAATAGAAATTGGGAGAAGGAAAAAGGGATAAAAGCACGGCAAAAAGAGAAAACTCCAATATCCGGATTGCTTTTTGGACAAAATAAGTGGAATTATTATTTATTTTCGGCATAGGATATTTTTAAATAGGAGAATTATCAATCTTTTTCAACTTTTATAGCCAATTCTTTTAACTGATCGGGTTCAACCGGACTGGGTGCATCCATGACACTGATTGTACCGGAGGATAATGAAGGGAATGCCATTACTTCCCTGACGCTCGGTTCACCAAGAATTACCATAAGAAAGCGGTCTATACCGGGAGCAATCCCGCCGTGAGGCGGAACGCCGTATTTAAAGGCAGTCAGCAAATGGGTAAACTGTTTTTTCTGTTCTCCGGTGAACCCGATAAGGTCAAAAACTTTTTCCTGAATTTTCGGATCATGGATTCTAATCGAACCGCCGCCGATTTCGTATCCGTTGAGAACAAGATCATGCTGCAATCCCCTGACTTTTAAAGGATCCTGATCAAGCTTTTTTATATCATCCGGGTGCGGAGCAGTAAACATATGGTGGGAAGGAGCGAATTTGCTTTTTCCGGCTCCATGGAAGAAATCTTCTTTTGTTTGTTTATTGAATAAAGGGAAATCAATAATCCAGGCAAAAGCAAGTTCATTTCTGTCTTTTTTATCTTTTCTCAAATCAGGTCTGTCGGAACCGTAAATACTTTTGGCTGTTTTATGGGGTATTCTTGGCCAGGGACTTTCAGTAATACACTTGTCAGGGAATATTTCGCCGATCAGCGCGGTAAAAAGATTTTCCGTTAATTGCAATATATCATCCTGACTGACAAAAGACATTTCCACATCCAGCTGGGTAAATTCACCGTATGCCCGGTCATGGCGGGGGTCTTCATCCCGGAAACAGCGGGCGATTTGAAAATACCGTTCAAGACCGGCCACCATCAGTAGCTGTTTATACTGTTGGGGCGACTGTGGTAAAGCATAGAATTTTCCTTTCTGCAGTCTTGACGGAACGATAAAATCCCGGGCGCCTTCCGGAGTGGTTTTGGTTAAAATGGGAGTTTCAATTTCATAAAAACCTTTTCCTGAAAGATAATTCCTGATGAAATTTGTAACTTTTGAACGGGTGATCAAATTATTTCTGATTCTTTTTCTCCTGATATCAAGATAGCGGAATTTGGTCCTTGATTCTTCATTGATTTCGTACCCTTCCGAGTCAATCGGAAAGGGCGGTTCAAGGGATTCGGATACGACTACCAGGTTTTCAATAACCAATTCTATCTGACCGGTTTTTAATTTGGGATTTTTAAGTTTTTCAGGTCTGTTGGCAATTTTCCCTTCTGCTCTGACGACAAATTCATTACCGAGATTTTTACTGAAATTGCCTTTCAGGTCAACCAACTGAATTACTCCGGTAACATCCCGCAGATCAATAAAAGCAATTTTACCGTGTGACCGGATTGAATCCACCCAACCGTAAACAATAACTTTCTGGCCCGTTTTTGAAGGAGTATCTTTTATTATTGTCCTAATCATAAATATTTAAATCTTTATCAGGGGCTTATTTGGGCTATTTAAGGCGGTTATATTGTCTGACAGCTATATTGAGAAGATCAATTGCTCTTTCCAACTTTCTTTGTTCAAGTACATAAGCAATTCTTATTTCTTTTCTTCCCAATTCCGGTGTTTTATAAAAACCGGTAGCCGGAGCAATCATGACAGTTTCCTTCTTATCGGAAAATTTTTCCAACAAATACTGCGCGAACCGGTCTGAGTCATCAACCGGAAGCGTCGGGATTATATAAAATGCTCCCATAGGTGTACGGAAAGCGGCTCCTTCAATTTTTTCCAGTTCCCTGACGACCGTATCTCTTCTGTTCTGATATATTTTTCTAATTCCGGTTACATAATCTTCATGATTGTTAAGTAGCGGAACAACAGCCAGTTGATCAACGGTAGCCACCGAAAGTCTGCCTTGGGCAAATTTAAGAATTGCAGCCATTATTTCCCTATTCCTGCTGGCAACACAACCGACACGGGCTCCGCATGAATTAAATCTTTTGGAAACGCTGTCGGTTATGACGAGTTGGGGCAAAAGGTCTTTGAAATTTGAAAACGGAAGAACTTTTTTACCGTCAAAAACTATTTCCTGATATGTTTCATCAGAGATAATAAACAGATTGTATTTTAGCGCTAAATCAGCTAACATCCGGACTTCTTCATCCGTATAAAGGGTACCGGTGGGATTATTGGGATTGCATAAAATCAAGGCTTTGGTTTTCCTATTAATTTTATTTTCAATTAGTTTTTTATCAGGCAAACGGAAGCCGTCTTCAACGTGTGTTCTGACCGGACGGAGAATAACATTGGACATGGCAGCGATAATGGCATAACTGGTGTAAAAAGGCTCAAATACGATTATTTCATCCCCGGGATCGGCTATTGCCATTACGGTAAATATTAAAGCTTCACTGCCGCCTGAAGTAACCAGAATATCTTCTTTTTTATAGGGAAATCCTTTATTTTGAAAAAAAGCGGTCCAGGCTGAAACGGTTTCCGGCATTCCTGATGAAGGTGCATATTCCAATGTTTTATCGGGGAATTTCCTGATAAGATTCATTATTTCAGGGGGTGTGGGCAAATCAGGTTGGCCGATATTTAAATGATATACCCTTATACCCTTTTTTTTGGCAGTGTCGGCAAAGGGAACCAGTTTTCTGATAGCTGAGGCAGGAGTAACAGCAGCTCTTTTGGAGATTGAGATTTTTGCCATACAATAATCTAACTATTTCGTAGTATAGCGAAACTCCGCCATAAATTCCATTACTTTGCTATGTTGAATTTAGAACGAAATTTTTCCAGGGGGATCAGGAAAAAAATATATAAAATTAAGGAAAATAAAATGATACTGACAGTAACAATCAGTTCAAAATGATTTGGCGAAACCGGATAGAGTGAACGAAATGTATCGATTATTAAAAAGTGTGACAGAAAAAGGATGTAAGAAAAATTACTTAAAAAAATGTCCAGTTTATTATATTTAAAAAGACGAAAAATGAAGGGTAAAACCGAGCCCAGAAGTAAAATTATTATCCAATGAATCAAAGGAAAATTTCCGATAAATAATTGAGGTAAAGAATAATAATTTATTATTACTATAAGAACAGTTATATATAACACCATATCAATCAATTTATTGGGTGAGAATCTAAGAATTTTTCCGGACATTTTATAAGACAGGATACCAAGAAGAAAGATATTCAATTCAAGAGGGAAAAACCGGTAATTCCATGGATCATAATACAGACCATTTAAAATAAAATCAATTCTTAAGAGCATTAATAAAATAATAAATACCAGTAGCGGTTTTATTTTTAATTTCAATAACCAGGGCGCCAAAAGATAAAAATAAATTTCGAGCGCCAAAATCCAGGCAACTGGCACTAGTAAAAATCCGGCTACTTTAGGAACAAAAATTAGCGCATTCCCGGAAAGAATCAGATTATTAGATAGGGAATGAATTTTAAGATAAAAAACAGTATCCTGGAAAACAGGGGTCAGATTTATCAAGAAAAAATATAAAACAGCCGGTGCCGGAAAAGCTGAAATAGAATGAAATTGAGCCAATATATTACCGAAATATGATTGGGGCTCAGACAAAAAGTAGTTCCGGAAGAAGATAATCGTAAGAAGAGTCAAAAAGAGTATTAACCAATAGAGTGGAAGTATCCTTAAAAACCTGGTTAAGTAAAATGTCTTAACTCTTCCTTTTATTGACTTGTATTTTTCCGTCAGCACAAATGATATAAAAAATCCGGAAATCAGAAAAAACAGATGGACAGCCAATGTCGCACCAAGAAGAAAATCACCTTCATAATTACGGATATGTACTACAAAAATACTTATAACTAAAATCAGCCTAATTAAACCCATAATTTAATCCTGATTTATCCGAGGGAGTGACGGAGATGGCCGGTGAGAGTTATCAGTTGAGAAATGTTTTTATTATTTTGAAAACGGTCAAGAATTGTAGCTGATAACTTTTTATGTTCCTTATGATTATTTTGCTGAGGTCCCAATTCGATTTTGAAAATTTTTTCGATCTCCTGAACATCTTGTGCAATTTCCTGCCAGGCATTACTTTTACCGGATAGAGCTGACAGGTTATCTTTGTTAAGAAATAATCCCGCTTTAATCAGATCTTCCTTAAGATGCAGATAAATTGAATTGATATTACCGTTAAAACCTTTTTTCGAAGCAGATCTCAATCCCCTGCCCGTTCCTATTAATTCAGGAGGAACACCGATTGAATAAAGAGCTGCGGTAAAGGTGATGGCTCTTGGCAGGCTGACCCGGCCGACTCCCCGACTATAGCCGAATAGTCCGATATGGAGCATTCTTTCTCTTCTTTTGGCAACATAGCGGCTGATACCGTTTATCAGGGGTGCGGTTTTTTCTATTGTTGCACGGTAAGGATTAATAAAATATGGCAAAGCCGAATAGACTGATTTTATCTTTTTTCTGTTTAAAGCAAGAGAGGAAGTCTTTGGTAATCCGGCATTGATTTTCATAATTGCTTCCAGGACTTTTTTCCGCGGATAATCGTACCGGAAAGCACTCTGAATAATTAATGTTTTCACGCCGGCATACTCCTTAAGAGAAAGATCAACAGAATCGGGAGAAAGACCTCCCCTAAAAGGAAGAGAACCTGTACCGAGCATAGGATATAAACTTATTTCCAGTTCACGCTCCAGATCCTTATATTTGGAAAGGGCCACTTTTAAAGCCAAAACGGTCGGGACTATTCCTGAATTTAACGCCGGGTCGCTTCGGGCACAGTACGGGCGTAAATAAACCGGTTTTCGACCGAATATTTTTTTATGGAGCGCAACGTATTCCTTTATAATTTTGTCGGAATTAATAATTGTCAGTACCTGTTCAAAAAGCGGAATAATTTCCATATATTTTATGGATTGATTCAACTTAAGAAGTTTATGTTCTATTCCAACAAGAGAATTAAAAGCCTGCTGAATATCAATAATTTCTCCGGCAGTTTCCGTTAAAGGCAGTATGGCTTCAAAAATGGGATCGTTTTTAAATCCAAGACTTACTGCCAGCTGGCTGCTGGTTATGGCGACCATTAAAGCCCTGGCCAATCTGAACTGTTTTTCGACCCTGGGATTGGGAAAGCGGAACGTTAAAAATTTATCTTTTCCCAAAGGATGTTTCTTAAAATAAGAAAAATGCTGATGAAGCAGCCTGTCTACAACGGCTTCATCAACGAATTTGCCTTCCCAATCCCAATTATATTCATCAATGTGGAGATCAGAAAAACAAAGAAAACTTTCCCTTATTTCGGCAATTGAGGAGACAAACGGACGGGAATGCCAGTAAGGTTTACCGGCATTATCCGGATGTTGGGTGGCCATAGTCGCAGGTATTTTTCTTAAATGCATAATTATTAAGACTTATATAACGGGCTAAATTTAATTATTTCCCTTAAACCTGGGCGACAGTCTAGCATCGCTTATTTTTAAAATCAAGCGTGAATGATTATTCCAGTTATCAAGCGCCGGCTTATAGATAATATCGATTTTTTGGCCGAATTGGATACCGGGAAGTAAACCCGCCAGATTAAATCCGATGGCGGATAATCTGATTTCCGGGTTTCTGGATGATGCCAGTATCAATTTAATGTGCTTTTGGTCACGGCCGACATAAGAGTAATCAAGTATCAAATTATTGTAACCAACAAAAAGCGGTTCGGGATTCCCTTTACCGAAGGGAGCCAATACTTTTAATTTATCAAGAAGAGATTTGTCGGCTTCACTAATATCCAATTCCAAATCAGCTTTCATTACGGAAGCTAACTTCTGATCAGGAATTTCTTCCGACAGTAGGTTAAGTTTTTTTCTCAACTTGTCAAGATTATCTTTATGAACCGTAAATCCTGCTGCCATGGGATGTCCGCCAATATCAACCAAAAGATCGGAAGCCCGCCTTAACAGTTCTACAATATTAACTCCTTCAACGGAGCGGGCGGAAGCTTTACAGTAGATTCTACCTACGGAAATTACCACAGCCGGTTTACTGTAAGTTTCAACCAGTTTACCGGCTATAAGTCCGATAATTCCCTGATGGAATCCGATATGAGCGATAAATATCAGTTTTCCGTTTACTTTTAAGGAAGACTCCTTTTGAAGTTTTTCCATTTCCACATTAGCACGATCCAATCCTGCCTTGGTCATTTCCCGGCGGTCAGAATTAATATTAACCAGTTCACCGGCTAACCTGTCCGCCCTTTCCCTGTCTTTGGTGCAGATTAAACGGAGGGAATCAATTGCATTTTTTATGCGTCCGGCGGCGTTTATTTTCGGAGCCAGAATATAGCCCAGATGATAAGAATCAAGGCTGCCTTTTTTTAAACCCGATAAATTGATCAGGCTGTTTAATCCGATTCTGTCTGTTCTATTTATAATTTCAAGCCCTTTTTTAACCAGGGTTCTATTTTCATTAACCAGCGGAACAAGATCGGCAACGGTACCAAGCGCGACAAGATCAAGAAAATCAGTTAAGATATCTTCCGGTTTTTTACGGCTTTTTTTCTTTTTTATTTTCTTATAAAGATATTCAACAAAGACCCAGGTAACGCCCACTGCCGCCAGTTTTACGCTATGAATCAAAGCCAGGCATTCCGGTTTTTTGTCCGGGCGGGTGTGGTGGTCAATAACTATGACATCAATACCAAGCTTACGGGCATAGGTTATTTCTTCAGCTTTGGAAATCCCGTGATCGACAGTAACGATAAGACCGGGATTGTATTTTTTTCTGATTTTATCAATACCTGATACTGACAGGCCGTAGCCGTCCTCAATCCGGTCGGGAACAAAAGGCATGACACGGGCACCCAAATCAAATAGAGTTTCCCACAATATGGCGCCTGAAAAAATTCCGTCAACGTCATAATCTGTATAAACGACTACCGATTCTCCGGATTTTATGGCTTTTGTTATTCTTTTTTCCGCTTTAATAAGCTGTTTTTCGCTTATTTTCAATTTTTCGGCTGAAATACTTTTAAGGTCGGGATTTATAAAGGCATTTATCTGTTTTTCGCCGGTTATATTCCGATTGCTTAACAGATGTCTTATCAGTTCATCAGGATTGCCATTTGAAGAAGAATATTTGTATTTACTGAGAATATGCCATTTATTCATGGGAAAATCAAAGTGTTAAGACCGGTAAGATATAATAATAACATCTATCCCCGATTATGACTAAAAAATTCAATATACCAAAGACGGTAAAAACGGTAATGGATAAAATGAAAAAAGCCGGCTATGAAATCCATGCGGTCGGGGGATGCGTCAGGGATATGCTACTAGCCAAAACAACCAAAGACTGGGATTTTACAACTAACGCAAAACCGCCTCAAATCCAGGAGTTATTTCCGGAGAGTTTTTATGACAATAAATTCGGGACTGTGGGCATTCCCGTAAAATTAACCGGCGGGGACAGAGCTTTTATTTATGAAATAACTACCTACAGAAGCGAGAGAGGTTACAGTGATTTCCGCCATCCGGATGATATTATTTTCGGAGATAAGCTGGAGGAAGATTTAAAAAGACGGGATTTTACCGTAAATGCCCTGGCATTTGACGGTGAAACAATCACCGATCTTTTTAACGGGATTGACGATTTGAAAAAACGAATATTGCGGGCGGTCGGAGAAGCCGATAAACGATTCCGGGAAGATGCTTTAAGAATGCTTAGAGCGGTCAGACTTTCAGTCCAATTGGATTTTTCCATAGAACAAAATACGGCTGCCGCTATTGTTAAAAATGCCTATTTAATCAATAAAATTTCTTTTGAACGGGTCAGGGATGAACTTTTGAAAATTCTTTCCTTAAAAGGTGCAGCTGGGGGAATAATCATACTCAGAGAAACCGGATTACTGGCGCAAATTCTGCCGGAACTGGAGAAATGTTTCGGGATACCCCAAAAAAGTCCTAAAAGACACCATATTTATGATGTGGGTACCCATTTAGTCAAATCACTTGAGTATTGTCCTTCAGATGACAAAATCGTCAGAATGGCAACTCTATTACATGATGTGGGAAAAGCAGTCACATTTCAGAAGACCCTGGAAGGCGTAATCACTTTTTATAATCATGAAATTGTAAGCGCTTCAATTGCCGGAAATATTGCCCGAAGATTGAAACTGTCCAAAAAAGATACAGAAAAACTGGCCAATCTGGTGCGTTATCATCAGTTTACCGTTGATGAGAGACAAACCGATTCAGCTCTCAGACGTTTTATCAGAAATGTCAAACCCGAAAATATCCAGGATATGCTGGATTTGAGGACGGCAGACAGATTAGGCGGAGGAGCACGCGAAACTTCCTGGCGGTTGGAACTTTTTAAAAAAAGACTGATTGAAGTACAGAAACAACCATTCACCGTTTCCGACTTAAAAATTGACGGGCATGACGTGATGAAAATTTACAAAACCGGGCCGGGACCTCTGGTCGGAAAGGTCTTGGATATGGTTTTCAATGATGTAATTACGGGCAAACTGCCCAATGAAAGGGAAATTCTGTTGAGTAGAATTACAAACCTCAAAAAGGAAACGGAAATGAAAATATGAAAATCCCGAGGTGTTATACCTATAACACCTCCGAGGTGATATAGATTTGACACCTTAGAATTTTACTATATTAATGTGCCTAAAAGACTAATTCCTCTTATTACCAGTCAAATTTATCATATTTATAACAGATCCATTGATGGCATTCCGATATTTAGCAATAAAAAAACCGTCAATAGAACTCTGGACGCAATTAAATATTATAAATTAATTGATACTCCTGTAAAACTTTCTTACTTTCTGCATTGGCCAGCCGATAAAAAGAATAATTTTAATAAAGAATCAATAACTAAAAACAAGAATTATATTACTTTGTTTGCTTATTGTTTGATGCCCAATCATTTTCATTTGTTATTACGACAGGAAAGAGATAATGGTATTAGTAAATTTATGAGTAATATTCAAAATAGTATAACTCGTTACGTTAATTCAGCAACAAAAAGAAAGGGTCATATTTTTCAAGGTCAATTCAAGTCAGTCTTAATAGAATCTAATGAACAACTGCTTCATGTATCCAGATACATTCATTTAAATCCTTTTAATTCATATATAGTAAAAAATATTGAAAGTCTCGAGAAATTTATGTGGTCTTCTTTATATGAATATTTAAATGGTGACGCACAATTATGCAATACCAAATTAATCCTTTCAAATTTTAAAGATCCCCAAAATTATTGGAAATTTATTAAAGATCAATCTGACTATCAAAGAAAACTTGAATCTATAAAACATTTGATTTTAGGGTGATATCCGAGGTGTTATACCTATAACACCTCCGAGGTGTTAAGGGGGTGTTAAGATTTTTTCTTTTCTTCCCAGAGGACAAGAAGCGGGGCGGCGTTGAAAATTGAGGAATAAGTCCCGGAAGCAATTCCTATTAACAATGCAATAATGAACCAACGAATAGATTCTCCGGTAAATAGAAGAAGTGCCGTCAGGGTCAAAAGAACGGTCAACGATGTCGATAAAGATCTTGCCAGAGTTTGAAGAAGTGAATTATTTACTATTTCAGAAAATGTTCCGGTAGACTTTGTTAGATTTTCCCTGATTCTGTCAAAAACCACGATCGAATCATGAACGGAGAAACCCATTACAGTCAAAAGAGCAGTGATAAATAAACTGTCTATTTCCACTTTTAAAAAATGGCCGAAAATTGAAAAAACACCCAAAACGAGCAGCACATCATGGATTAAAGCGGCTACGGCACTGATGCCGAATTTCCAGGATGAATAAGGTTTGGGAATATGCCTGAAAGATAATGTTATATAAATAATAATGGCGACAGAGGCGAAAATGACAGCTTTAACCGCATTACCGGTTGTTTCTTTGCCAATGGTCGGTCCAACTATTTCAAAGCGTAATTCTTCGACCTGACCGAATTGTTTATTGAGTTCTTTTTGAAAGTTTTCATTCTGATCTTTATCAATAGGCTTCAACCTTACAAGATATGTATTTCCGCCTGTTTGGGTCAAAGAAACCAATTCCAGCTTGTTTTCCCTTATTATTTTTTCCAGTTTACTTTTGTCCGGTTGATTATTCTTTTCAGTAAATTTCAACTCAAGTAAAGATCCTCCGGTAAAATCTATTGAGAAAGTCAGTCCCCAAAGAATAAGAGAAATAATTCCGGGAATTATTATAATTCCGGAAAAAATGAAAAACCACCATTTTTTACCTATTAGATCGTACATAATTTAATCTTTATATAATAATTGCAGCAATGTTCTGGAAACGGTGACGGCGCTAAACAGAGAGACGATTATACCGACGGATAAAGTGATGGCGAATCCCCTGATTATGCCGGTTCCAAACCAATAAAGAATGGCACAGGTGATTAATGAAGATATATTGGAATCCCTTATTGAAGGAAAAGCCCTGTCAAAACCAAGCTTGAGACCGGTAAAATAATCTTTACCCCAGGATAACTCCTCCTTCATTCTTTCAAAAATAAGAATATTGGCATCAACTGCCATTCCGATAGACAAAATAAATCCGGCAATTCCGGCAAGTGTCAGAGTGACAGGCAAGGTTTTAAATATTGCCCAAACAATAAGGGAATAGATAATTAAAGCTATATCGGCAACCAAACCTAATAATCCGTAATTAAATACCATAAAAGCAGCTACGGTAATCATTCCGATAATTCCGGCAAAAATACTTTTATCTATAGTTTCACGCCCGAGCGTTGCCCCGATTTGCCGCTGTTGGACAATTTTTAACGGGACAGGTAAAGCTCCGGCATTTAGAAGAACTGACAATTCTTTCGCCTGGGCTGTTGTAAACTGTCCCTGGATAACCGCCTGTCCGCCGGTGATGGGTTCATTTACTTTCGGAGCGGATAGAAGCTGATCATCCAAGAAAATGGCAATGGTTTTACCGGTATTCCTTGATGTAATTTGCTCAAATAATTTGGCTCCGATACTGTCAAATTCCAAAGCAACTTGCGGAGATCCGGTATTCGTATCATAAGAAACCTGACTTCTTATAAGATTATTTCCGGTCAAACCGCTATCTTTCGGCCAAACTTCCAAAAAACTTGAAGGAGTCGCCTCCGAAGCTTGAGATGTTGCCTCTTCCCTGAAGGTTAATTGGGCGGTTGTTCCGATCAAATCTATAGCCTGATTTATATCGGTAACACCGGGAATTTCCACTATAATCCGGTAATTATCCCCTACTTTTGCCTGCTGCACAACCGGCTCTGTCAACCCGAACAGATTTATTCTTCTTTCAATTGTACTCTTGGCGCTGTCAAATGCTTTTTGCCTGTCAGGTGAGCTTATTTTATCCATTTCGGCCTGAAGAACCAGATGAGTTCCTCCGGAAAGATCAAGCCCCAACCTGGTATCAAAGGATTTTTGCAGGGAGAAGGAACCCAAATTCAGATTAATCCGGGGAGCTTGGATAATTCTTTTTAAGGTTTGCTTTCCCCAGGGTATTTCAACAGGAAATGATTGTGGTAAATCTATGAGAGCCGCCAATACTGTAATTACTGCAATTAACCAAAGTTTTATCCGCAAAGATTTCATATTTTTTTGAATGTTAATTAACTTATTTTTTTGGCTTCTTTTGAATCGGGTAAAGTGAGTTGAAGCAGGGAACCTTTGAACTTCATTTTGACAACACCTTTATCGCTATCCGTTTCCACTTCAACCGTGTCCCCTTTTTTGATTCCCAACGCGTGAACGAATTCAGCGGGGATAACCACGGACAGACTGTGAGGACCGGCTTTAATGATTTTCTGTTTCATTAATAAATTTCGTCAAAAAAACACAATCTATTTTATATTATTTAACCAGATCATATTCATCGCCTATTACCATGATCCGGCCGCCCCTTAAAATTTCGATTATGAAAGGATCGCGCCTTCTTTTACGGAATTCAAACTCCTCCTCGGTCATGACTGTATAATTTATTTCCGATTCCCGTCTGACTTCTTCCTTTCTGACCAGCTGACCCAATTCCGGCAAGACGACCCTTCCAACCACCAGTAAATCCACCTCACTACCGGTCCGGGGAATATGCCTGGCAAATCTTCCGGAAATCATGACAAATTTTAATTTACCCAATTTTTGTTTATTTTTCAGAATATCCCCGCCCAATCCTTTGGTTTTTTCAAACAATTCCAATAAATCATAATAGAGAGAATAATCCTTACGCAGCATATAAAAGAGACGATTAGCACGCCTTTCTTTACTCATTATCCCCGCTTTTTCAAGATGAGCCAGTTCACGCCTGACGGCATTGATTTCTTCATCCGTTCTTCTGACTATTTCCCTAACATGATAAATTTTTCCGGGATTAAGAAAGAAAAGCTGGAGGACTTTTACCCGAACACGGGAGATAATTAATTCTTGAAGCATATCCACATCCTTTCCGGCAGGACAGGGCAGAACTTTTTTAATAAACTACTTGATCTTCTCCGGGCACCAGTTCTATCCAAATAGCCCCTCTGGTAAAGATAATTTCTTTACCCAAATTATCATAATAATTTGTTCTTCCGATTCTTGATTTTTTACTCCAGGTCCCTACAATGGCTTTTCCGTCCTGAAAAATAAGCGCTTTACCGTTACCGATTGTCTGGTAAAGAATGTGAGCATGATCATCAACCGGGCCGGTAATTTTACTCAGTTGAATAACTATATTTTTGGCGGTTAACGGTTCTTTTGTTTCCAAATCAAGATGGATTTTGCCTCCTGTTGACCGTTTATAACTGTTTGACTCCCTGTCATAATTCCAATCAGTAATATAACTGTCATATCCTTTGGCAAAAGTTATTTTTACCGAATTAGTCGAACCTCTTTCATCCGCCTTAGGATTATCCTTAAACTGCCACTCATGGAAATTCTTATCCCAGGGAATATCCTTATCATCAACATTTGTCCAATCGCGTTTTTCAGCTATCTTGTAGAGATTTTCTGAAAAACAAACCATTGTATGCTCAGTAGCCACCGGATGATCAAGCCTGTCAGGATTGCGGTAACAATCGGGAAAACCGATACTGAACTGATCCAGATCCTTGATGCCGAACCGGTCAATCTGACATAGAGCTTTAGCCCGCGTATCAACAGTGTCATCATTGCAGCGTCCGGCTCCGCCGACATGATTGTACAAGGCATCATATTCGGAAACCCAATCGACGAAGTAAGTTCTGGCTGACCGTACAGGAGCAAAAACGATATTTTCCATCGGAGTATTACAGTAGAAAATTCCCATCCACCTGGTTATCCAACCTTCCGCGATTGCTTCATAAACAATATCGGCTCTTGACACACCTGATTGAGGCCGTGAATCTTCGCTGTTTTCAATCATGACAGCCAGAGGGCGCCTGCCGTCATATATATCGCTTTCCTGTTTTGTATATTTAACTCCATTTAGAGGACAAACCTGATCGCGGGGTACAGAAGGATCAACTTTATATTTGGCTTTGGTACTGGGAGAAACATTTAACAGAGAGGCGGTAATATATGGTGGTGAAAGATTTGTCAGATTAAAAGCAGCATAGGAAATGCCAGATGAAATGAAATAAAGCGCCAAACCCAGAAGGATTTTAAAAATGCTTATTTTTTTCATTATCTTATTTTACTTTTTTATTAACGGTGGCTAATTTAATTGCCTTTTTCTCTTCTTCAGTAAGTTGAAAATCAGTCCCTTTTCCTTCCTTGACGTTTTTGGCATACCACCTGGTCGATTCCCGATTATGCAATGATGTTAATACAATTCCGGAATCAGAGTCATCAAGAACTGCTAAAACAAATGACTGGTCTCCCCCGGTATTGGAAAAGGGATTATACCTTAAAATTCCCACTTTCTGTATGTGTAACCGGCTGTCATTTTTCAGAATGTCAATTTGTTTTTTTATATTATCAAGATCCTGCCGGTTTTCCTTTAATTTATCCAATATTGCTTCGAGAATTTCCGTCAGATTTACTTTTCCGCTGATTTTAATCAGATTGTGATAATGATTCCTGACTCTTACCAAAAAATAAGTCAATCCGATCAGATAGGCAACCGTAATCAGAAAAAATATTAATTCGGTTGTCTCCATTTAATACGGAAAATTGAGTAAACTATGTATCCGAAATTGTACTCACTTTACTTCTTACTGTCAATATGATACGCTCGGCAATTGATTAAATATATGCCGAGAAAAACCAGAAAACAGAAGCTTTTGGCCGAACAACACAGGGAAAAAACTCAGCTTCCCGACAACACTTATGAATTTGTCAAGCCCCCAATTGAACTGAGTAAAGCCCAAAGCAATGAGAGTAACCCTGTAAAGAAACCTGAAGATAAAAGTATTGACAGAAAGACCCAAATTGAAAATATTGACCATGTGGACAACCATGTCAAAAAGGATATTATCAAAATCAGCGCATTCACCTTTTTTGCCTTAATCTTTCAAGGTGTGTTATATTACCTTTTGAATAGGCCTTGAGGCTAAAAATTAATATTTGTAAGGCCAAATGCGGAAGGGGGTGAGAACATGGCACAAATGTATTGTGTGAAATGCCGCGCAAAAAGGGACGACCCAAATGCACAAAAAGTGACCATGAAGAATGGCAAACCCGCTCTCAAAGGTAAGTGTCCGGTCTGCGGTACCGGAATGTACAAAATCGGCGGATAAAAAATATCCGTTTTTTTAAAGAGAAACATTTAAAATCATAAACCCCTTCCTTAACGAAGGGGTTTTTGATTTAAACTTTGCGCCCCCTTAGCGGTAAAAAAAAAGTTAATTTGATAGTAATGGGAATAGAAGAAAGACTTTAAAATTATATTTTAGTGAGCCAGGAAGAGTATTTACTTTCATTACCACGGATGATACTGAAAAATAATCTCTGGATTTTTTTGGTTATGGGACCGATTCTTCCGCTGCCTATTTTTCTTGAATCTATTTCGGCAATCCAGGCCAGTTGGGCTCCGGTACCTGTCAGAAATGCCTCATCAGCGATGTAACTTTCCGTTCTGTCAATCATTCTTTCGACAGAACTTATACCTAAATCGCCGGCCAGCTGAAGGATTGTTCTTCTGGTAACTCCTTCCAAAACATCATTATATTTAGGTGATGTGATTAAAGTCGAGTCCCTGACCATAAAGAAATTGGCTGCGGTGCCTTCGGCAATATGGCCGTCAATTGTCAGCATGAGAGCATCATCCATCCCCATCCGGGAAGCGTCACCCTTGGCAAGGGAAGAATTGACGTAACCTCCGGCAATTTTGCCCCGGGCGGGAATAATATTATCGTTTATTCGCATCCAGTTGGAAATTATCAATTTCAAACCAGTACTGACAGGCAAATATTCTCCGAGAGGAATCATATATATGGCCATATCGAAACTTACTTTTGACATATCGGGAGATAATTCATAATCAGCGGCATAAGCCAATGGCCTTATATAAAAATCCGTGCGGGGTTTATTTTTCCGGGCCAGTTCGACGGTTACATCAACCAAATTTTCAAGATTAAAGGGAATTTTCTGGTTAATAATTTTAAGACTGTTAAGAAGCCGGCGGTAATGATCTTCAATTCTGAAAATATTAAAATTTTTCCCGTTTCTGCTTTTATAGCCTCTTATGCCTCCGAAAACCGCATTACCGTACTGGAGCGCGTTGGTCATGATATTTATTTTGGCCAGTTCGGCAGGAATTATTTTTCCTTCAAAAAAAGCGAACGGCAGGAATGATGAAGTTGGCATTTTTTTAACATTCCCCGCAACAGCGGGATTTATTATAATTTTCACGAGATAATTTTTTGAAAGCTATACAGGAAATTTCAATAAGCGCGTCTTTTGGCAAGCGGGCGACTTCAACAGTTGCCCGGGCCGGGTAAGGATTTTTAAAATATTTTTCATAAACTTGATTCATATCCTGAAAATCGGCCATATTTTTGAGAAACACTTCCACTTTCAATACATTTTCCAGACTTGAGCCGGCTGCATGTAAAATTTCATTCAAATTTTCAAGAACCTGACGGGTCTGATCTTTAATACCTCCGACAAGATTTCCGGATTTAGCTTCAATGCCTATCTGGCCGGCGCAAAAAATAAGACAGTTAAATTCCACTGCCTGGGAATAAGGACCGATGGCTTGCGGACTTATTTCTGTAACTATAGCTTTTTTCAATAAGATGTTACTTAATTTTTTATAATTATAATCCCAATTCCCGAGGTGTCGTATCTACAACACCTCCGAGGTGTTAAGAGATTATTTGCCGTTCTTTTGTCTTTGATAGACAAGTTCATTATACCCCTTTTCATAAGCTTCAATTGAGGCAACGATTATATCCGGGGATGTCCCCTTTTCAACTACCTGAGTGCCGAATTCATCCTGAAGAACCATGGTTGCTTCCACTGTTGCGTCCGAACCGGTGGTCGGAATTTCAACAGAATAATCAGTTAGACGGAAGTTAACCTTATCAGTCTTTTTTATGGCGGATGTAATGGCATTAATGGCGGCATCAACCGGTCCGACACCGACATCTCTGACATCATATTTATGACCGTTAATTCTAACGCTGACAACAGCGTTTGGTTTTTTCTTTTTAAATGTTTCGATATGGAAATCTTCAATTTCCAAGGTCTTTTTTCTTCTTTCGTCGGCAATAACCGTTTCAATAATTGACTGCAGATCGGCCTTAACTATTTTTTTGCCTTTAACTTTTATAAATTTGGCAATGACGTTTCTTATAATTTTTAAGGAGACAGGATCCAAATCAAGATTGAATTCCTTACTGATTGAATTTTTGACTTCCTTTAATGAAGGAACAACTTTAAAGATAAGCTTTTCCCTGTCACCGACACTGCCGGCCCTTAAGGAGAGAAAATTACTGTCCATGACACGCTCAACTTCGGAAAGAAGCGGCGAGATAACAGGAGGCTCGGCGATCACCTTTAGAGTGGTTGCCGGATCTTTCAAACCGGTACCTGTGGCCACGCAAACTATAGTCTCATTGCTTTTGATGATTCTTTTTTTAACCAGTATATTAAGTGCGGCAATTACTGTTGCGGATGAAGGTTCAACATATAGAGCTTCAATTTTCGCCAATTCCTGCTGGGACTTTAAAGTCTGATCATCAGATACAGCTACAGCCAGACCATTTGATTCTTTTAAGGCATTAAAAACTTTAGGAGCATCAATCGGATTTCCGACAGCAATAGCGGAACAGACTGTTTGAGGTTTATTAACAGGTGTCAGTTTATTCTTATTTTTAAAACCGTCGACTATCGGGGCACTGCCCTGTGCCTGGACGGCAATAATTTTGGGGAGAAAATCTATAAGGCCGAAAGTTTTATACTCCTTAAAACCTTTCCAGATTGATGATAAATTTGTGCCCATTCCAACCGGAACCAATACCCAATCGATTTTCCCGAACCACAGCTGTTCGCAAAGTTCGTAAGAAAGGGATTTCTGACCTTCGCTTCTGAATGCATAATCACCGGCCAGATAAAATCCGAAATGAGCGGCAACTTTAGCGGCCAGATCATAAGCATCGGCATAAGTGCCTCTCACCTGAATAACAAAAGCTCCGTAAGAGATAGCCTGGGCTAATTTGCCCCTGGGAGTATTTTCCGGAACAAAAACATAGCAAGGCATTTGACCCTGGGCGGAGTAAGCGGCAACGGAAGCGGCCATATTGCCGGTTGATGCAACACAGACTGTTTTGAATCCCAATTCCTTCGCTTTGTTTATTTCAACAAATGAGCCCCTGTCTTTGAAGGCGCCGGTCGGATTTAAACCTTCATTTTTGATATACAGTTTTGGGAGATTTAATTTTTTTCCCAGTTTTCCGGCTTTATGGAGTTGGGTGTTGCCTTCTTCCAATGTAAAAAGATTTTGACGCTCCTTGAGAGGATAAAAATCAAGATATTTAACGACTTTGGGCGGAGTTGTCCGGAGCATATAGGAATTGACCAATCCCTTCAAATGGGAATAGTCATAGACAACATCAAGCGGACCACCGCAGCTGCAAAGGGTCGTATTTTCCTTTTCATCTGTTTTTTTCCCACAGAGAATGCATTCTATATGATAAAAATAATCGTTTAGTTTACCAATCATATTTATTTTTCTGACTTTTTCCAGTTTTCCGGTCTTAAGCTCCGGACAGTTTTTCCGGCCTGCCACATTTCACTTTGACCGATTTTTTTCAACTGACGCGCCAGATTTTTTCTGTAATCCTTACGGGAATTGGCAATAAGGACTTTTTTAACTTCTTCACCCTTTTTTACCCTGTCGTACAATATTTTAAATACAGGCACCACGGCTTTTCTGAATTTATCTTTCCAAACAAGTGCGCCTATTTGGGCTGTTGTTGAACAATTCATATACATCCAATCCATACCGTTTTCGGCAATTAACGGGATTAATGACTGTGTCAGCTCTTCAACCGTTTCATTAAAAGCTTCACTGGGAGTATGCCCATGGCGTCTTAACTCCTGATATTGGGCCTCCATGATACCGGCTATTGCACCCATAAGAACACCTCTTTCTCCTGTCAGATCGCTGTAAACTTCCTTTTCAAATGTCGTTTCAAATAGGAAACCTGATCCGATGGCAATACCCATAGCCAGGGCTTTTTCCTTTGCCTTGCCCGAAGCGTTTTGGAAAACAGCGAAACTGCTATTGATGCCCCTTCCTTCAAGAAAATTCTTTCTGACGGAGCGTCCGGCACCTTTGGGAGCTACCAGAATTACATCAATATTTCCAGGAATAATAACTTTTGTCAGCCGGCTGTAGGAAACGGCAAATCCGTGGGAAAAATATAAAGTTTTGCCTCTTGTTAAATATTTTTTTATCTGCGGCCAAACCGCAACCTGGCCGGCATCAGACAACAGATATGCGATAAGCGTTCCCTTATCTGCGGCTTGACTTATTGAAAAAAGATTCTTTCCGGCAACCCAGCCGTCACTTATGGCTTTGGTATAAGACGGCGAAGGACGGCGCTGGCCGATGATGACATTAATGCCGTTATCGCGGAGATTTAAAGCCTGGGCCGGACCCTGAACCCCGTAGCCTATTACGGCAACCGTTTCATTTTTCAGAATATTCCGGGCTTTTTTCAAAGGAAATTCAGTTCTGGTTATTACGTTTTCAAAGACTTTTCCGAATTTAATTCTGGACATAATTAACTCCTTTCATTTATTTTAAAAGGGCAGCCCGTCCTGTCCTAACGAATTCCACAATGTTAAAATTTTTAATATTTTCATAAAAGGCATCGATTTTATTCTCATCTCCGGTAGCTTCAATTACCATAACAGAATTGGTCATATTAATAACCCGCCCCCTGAAATGTTCAATTATCCTCAAAACCTGGCTTTTTTCTTCTTTTTCGGAAAGGGCAATTTTTATCAGGGCCATTTCCCGGTAAACCAACATGGCAGTATCCAGATGCTCAACTTTGACAACGTTGACCAGTTTATTTAACTGATGAACCATATTTTTTACTTTATTTCCGTTGTTGGAAACAGTGATGGTGATTCTGGTTATATCGGGAATTTCCGAATGACCGGCTGTAACAGATTCGATATTTAATTGTTTCCGGCGGAAAAGCCACAATATCCTGAACAGAACTCCCGGTTTATTTTGCGCCCAAATAATAAAGTTCTGCAGATTTTTATGCATATTATTCATTTCATATCCGCTTTGGAGATAATCATTTCATCAATGCCGGCGCCGGCCGGTAACATCGGGAAAACATTCTCATCCGCCGCTACGACAAATTCAATTAGATAAGGACCTTTGAAATCCCTGGCGTTTTTAATCGCCTGTCCGGCACTATTCAGATTGTCCGCTTTTTCAGATTTAATACCGAATCCTTCACTCAGCTTCTGAAAGTCGGGATTTTTCAAGCGGACTTGGGAATAATTACCTTTATAGAACAATTCCTGCCACTGGCGGACCATTCCTAAATAATTGTTATTAAGAAGCGCTATTTTAATGTCGAGTTTTTCCTGGGCTATAGTTGCCAATTCAGATAAAGTCATCTGGATACCGCCGTCACCGATTACTATCCAAACTTCCCTGTCAGGATCGGCCATTTTAGCTCCCATTCCAGCCGGAAGGGCAAAACCCATTGTACCCAATCCTCCTGACGTAAAATGGGAATTGTATTTGCGGTAACAATAATATTTGGCCGCATACATCTGATTCTGTCCGACATCAGCCACTATTGTCGCCAGTCCCCGAGTTTCTTTTGACAATAAATTAATAACAGCGGCGGATTTCAGGATATCGGCATTCAATTCAGGGTTTATTACTTTTTCCTCCTCTTCCTTTTTCCATAATTTAAATCTGTCCAGCCAAAGCGGATTTTTACGTTTTTTTAATTTGGGTAAAAGCCGATTTAATATTGTTTTAACATCACCGACAATGGCAATTTCAGGGACGACATTTTTACCAAGTTCGGAAGGATCGATATCAATGTGAATTATTTTTGCCTGGGGAGCGTATGCTGATACCTTGCCGGTAACCCGGTCATGGAAACGCATACCCAGAGCCAAGATAACATCGGCTTCAAGGGGCGCCCGATTAGCAGAAACCGCTCCATGCATACCGGGCATCCCCATAAAAAGAGGATGATCGTGAGGGATGGCCGATAATCCTAGTTGGGTAAGAGTGACCGGGATATCCTGACTTTCGGCAACTTTCAGAAGGGATTTTCCGTCACCTGAAAGAAGAACACCGTGACCGGCAATTATTAAAGGTTTTTCGGCATTATTGAGTAGCAGGGCAAGACTATCCAATTCATCAGCTGTGGCATCAGTTTTAATTTTTTTATTAAACTCCGGCATAATTTCCGGCTCCGCAAATTCTGCGTAATTTGCCTGGGCATCTTTGGTGATATCAACAACTACCGGTCCGGGACGCCCGGCAGTGGCCAGATGGAATGCTTCATAGATCGACGGAGCAATGTCCCCGGCACCGGTAACCAGATAATTATGCTTAGTTACCGGTAAAGTCACTCCCAAAACATCCGCTTCCTGAAACGCATCTGTTCCCAGCATTTTTGAGGGCACCTGGCCGGTCAGGCAAACCATGGGAATTGAATCAAGCATGGCATCAGCCAGACCGGTGACCAGATTGGTAGCGCCCGGACCGCTGGTTGTAAAACAGACTCCGGGACGGCCAGTTGCCCAGGCGTAACCTTCGGCGGCATGGGCGGCACCCTGTTCATGCCTGACTAAAACGTGTTTCAGTTCTGGATATTTATAAAGTGCATCATAGATGGGAATATTAGCTCCTCCGGGATAACCGAAAATAACGGATACACCGTGCCGTAATAAACTTTCGCAGACAATTTCCGCACCCTGGACTTTTTGACCTGTTTTTAATCTAGATTTCATATTAAGTTAGTTAGTAACTGCTCCAAGTGACGCCGAACTGACAAGTTTTTGATATTTGGCTAAAACTCCTTTAGAATATTGATTTTCAGGTTTTTTCCAGGCAGATTTTCTTCTATCCATTTCCGGGGCTGAAATAAGCAGGTCTATTTTTCTTTTTTTCAAATCAATTTTAATCGGATCGTTATCTTTTATAAGGGCAATTAATCCTCCGTCGTAGGCTTCCGGCGTTATATGACCGACCATTATTCCGTGGGTTCCGCCGGAAAAACGGCCATCGGTTATCAGGGCAACATCCTTTCCAAGACCGGCACCCATAAGAGCTGATGTAGGCGAAAGCATTTCCCGCATTCCGGGCCCGCCTTTAGGACCCTCGTAACGGATGACTATGACATCCCCTTTTTTTATTTTTCCCTTAAATATTGCTTCCAAGGCATCTTCTTCCCGGTTAAATACACGGGCCGGACCGCGGTGATAAACCACCTTTTGACCGCTTAACTTAACAACGGCGCCACCGGATGCCAGATTACCGTAGACAATAATAATATGATGACCGGGCGGTGCCAAAGGATTATCCAGGCTGTAAATGATATCCTGATTTAACGGACGGTCGGGAGCATTTTTTAAATTTTTTGAAACAGTTTGGCCTGTTACAGTTAGACAATCTCCGTTCAGAAAGCCTCTGTTATAAAGCATTTTCATAACCATGGGAATGCCACCGATCCGATGCAGATCCTCCATAACATACTTCCCGAAAGGTGAAAAATTACCAATCAGAGGTACCCGGCCACTTATATTCTGAAATTCATCAAGAGTTAATCTTACTCCCGCTTCATGAGCAATAGCCAAAAGATGGAGAACGGCGTTTGTTGATCCACCTATAGCCATGACAAAAGTTATGGCGTTTTGAAAGGCTTCTCTTGTCAAAATATCACGAACACGGATATTTTTTTGAAATAAATTAAAAAGAGCCTTGACTGACTTAACGCAATCGTTTTTCTTATCTTTGGATATCTTGTTTTTTCTATCAACAGCCAAATTTGATGAAGAACCGGGAAGACTCATGCCTAAAACTTCCAAAGCAGCCGACATGGTATTGGCAGTAAACATTCCCCCGCAAGCTCCGAATCCCGGACAGGAATGACATTCAATAGCGTGAAATTTTTTGTTATCTATTTTTCCGGCCGCAAACTTACCGATGGCCTCAAAAGCACTGACGACAGTCAGCGCTTGACCGCCGAGGCGGCCAGGCAGAATACTGCCACCGTAAAGAACCAAGCCGACGGAATTATTGCGGGCAAGAGGCATCAGTGCGGCGGGAATTGTTTTATCGCACCCGCAAAGCGCAATTATTCCGTCAGCCTGATATGATTCATGCATTGTTTCTATTGAATCGGCAATTAATTCCCTTGAGACCAGGGAATATTTCATCCCTTCCATTCCCATGGATTCACCATCCGATACAACGGGGGTTCCGAACATAAACGGTTTACCGCCATACTTTTGGGATTTATCGACAATTATTTTGGCCAATTCCAAAATATGGGCATTACAGGGTGTGGCATTGGTAAAAGGCGCAGCAACCGTAATTACCGGTTTTTCAAAATCTTTATCCTTAAAGCCAACAGCTCTTAACATAGCCCTGGCAGCGGCACGCTTGACCCAATTTTTACTTCCCGGGATACCTGTCAGACCGACACTTCTTTTTTTATAAGTAAAAGTATTTTTACTTTGTTTCATAAAAAAATCCTCCCTTATTTGGGAGGAAAAAACTGTTATTATATTCTTTTTACTATACCGGATGATACGCCTCCCAAAAATTACCCCGTCCGATTACGGGGACAATAATTGGGGTAATGATAAATAGCGCGTCGTAATAAGACATATATTAGACAATTTATAGCAGATTTGAAGATTAGCTGTCAACTATCTTTTTTTAGACCGGCCCCGGGATGCTTCCTGAACATGCGGTTTCCGGGAAAAGCCGGCTGCCAAAAGTGTGGCACCGAATCCGATAACGGGTACTATAAAAGAGAATAATGGCCCGAAAAGGGGAATCATGATTAAAATCCAGTATATCAGCAATCCGGCAGTCAGAACCCAGACGGGTTTCGGATCAGCGGATAACCTGCCGATAAAAATTTTCCCGAAATAAAAAATCACCGGAATTCTGGCAATATAGAAAAACAGCAAATACAGAAGCAAAATAAAAATTGCCAGCGGAATTCCGATTATTGTCAGAGTAAATATAATAATTAAAACAAAGATCAGAAAAGGGCTGATTATACCCCAAATAAAGGACATTAACGGTTTTTCCTGCAAATTGGTTACCGTAGTTTTGAGAAAAATCGGAAAGAGACCCAGAAATATCAGACCCGTAAAGTAAGTCAGTATAAGACTTGAGACTCTGGCAGCAGCAAATAATTTATTTTTAACTTCGGCTGTTTTAACGGGAGGACCTGAAACCCGATTGAAATTAACCGATCCGGTTATCAGAGCGGTGTCATCAATTGAAGCTCTATCGCCGCTCCAATAATTCAAATCACCCTGTACCTGACCCTTACCGGCAACTCTTAACACACCTATGGCAGCATCAACATTACCGTTAACTGTATTATTAAGCGTCATATTTCCTCCGGCTGCCTTGACATAACCGGCAACAGGAGCGTTGAGAGTAAAATTTCCGAAAACGGCAGCCAATCCCCTGTTAAGTTCGGCGCTTTGTATAATTTCAATATTGCCCCCGGCAATTGAGGTATTCCGGCCGGTCCGGCCTGAAAGTGTTACCTGTCCGCCGACAATTCTCAAATTCTGCATTACAATTCCCGAAACATTGATCGTACCGCCGGCAGCAAGAAGATCGCCGTTAACCTGCCCGTCGATAAAAATTTGACCGCCGGCAGCATAAACATCACCGTTGACCAATCCTGAAATTTCCACTCTTTCGGCAGCAATGAATAAATCCTCATTGACTACTTCTCCCTGGGGCAAGCGGTATATTTTTGAAGCCTGAAACTGAGGAGTGACGTCACCCTGGGCAAAAATTCCTTTTACGGAAATGAACAGAAGAAAAGCAACCGCGACAAATACTTTTTTCATCATTAAATATGTACAGTTTATTTAACTGAAATAAGTATTTTTGTCAATTACAGTAAGAATTTTTTAAAGAGATCATAAGATGATTGCTTCGTTGACTTTTAATTATATTTAAAAAATATTTATTTTGGTATTGCAAACCCTGACGTTTATAAATATCGGCCAATAACCGGAAAGCGTCCATGTCATTTTGGTTTTTTTCCAGATTAAGGCAGGCTTTTACTAATTTTAAAAAATCATTAAATCCGGGTATCAGCTGTTGAGGCAATATCTTATGTAAAACCGCCGTCAGTACTGCAACACGATGTTCCAAATACAAAAATTTTAATGGAAATCTTTGGTGATATATTTTATCCTTATCTTTGATTCTTCTCAACAATAAAATTTCAGGAACTTTGCCGCCTTTAAATGATAAAAACATTTTCACCCATAACTGCTTATCACTGAAGAGAATGAATCCAGGGTTCCATTTTAGACGCTTATAACATTTTCTTTCGCAAAGGAATGTCGGTGAACAGACATCCATAAAAAGTATAACCTGGAAAATTATAAACGGCCAGGGAAAAAGTTTTGAATTGTAAACTTTACGGCTGGGGTGGATTACTTTTTTACCTGACTTATCAATAATATCAACTTCAGTAAAACAAAAATCAAGATTGTTCCGGCGCATATATTCAATCTGATTTACAGTTTTATCAGGAAGATAAATATCGTCCTGAGAGGCAGAAGCAATATAATTTCCTGCAGCTTTTTTTATCCCGTTATTTCTGGCTGCAGCTAAACCCATAGCGGATTGCCGGATAATCTTTATTCTATTATCTCTTTTTCCAAACTGTTTTAGGATGTTTAAAGAACTATCTACTGATCCGTCATCAACGGCTATTATCTCCAAATTAATACCCTTTTGACTTATTAGCGACTGAAGAGTTTGCGGCAATGTTTTTTCACCGTTTCGGACACATAATATATAACTCACTAAATTCATGCAATAACTCTCCGGTGGCTTGATTTTACTTGTAATATATTTAGCCATACGTATAATACAATAAATGCAAAAAGAACCGTTAATAATAAACGTCTGTCTGACCGGTAATGTACCCACAAAAAAAGACAACCCCCATGTGCCTCTCTCTCCGGATGAAATAATTAAAGACGCCGCAGCTGTTTTGGAACTTGGGGCTACTTATCTCCATATACATGCCAGGGATGAAAACGGATATCCGGATTATAAAAAGGAAGTTTTTGCGAAAATTATTTCCGGAATAAAAAAGATAAACGACAAAGTAATAATTTGCGTCACTACAAGCGGAAGGATTTTTAAAAAAATAGAGGAAAGATCAGATGCATTAATGCTTAAAAATATTTTAAAGCCTGACTTTGCTTCCCTGACACTCGGATCTTTTAATTTTCCGAAAGAAGAGTGTATTAATGCTCCTGCCACAATCCAAGCGCTATATCTCCTGATGCGGGAAAAAGGTATTTTTCCTGAATGGGAAATTTTTGAACCGGGGATGCTCCATTTCGGAAATTACCTGGTTAACAATAAGCGTATCGAAAAACCCAGATGGATTAATATTTTTATGGGATCATTGGGAACCGCACCGTTTAATGAAAATATGACCAGGCTTTTTTTATCCATGTTAAAACCAGATTGGCGTTTTGCCTTGGCCGGGGTAGGAAAATTCCAATACAGGGCTAATCAAATGTCTTTAAAAACGGGCGGACATGTCAGAGTCGGATTGGAAGACAGCTTTTACATGGACGGCGAAAAAAAAGACCCGGCAACAAATATAAGATTAGTAAAAAGAATCGTTAGTGAGGCAAAAGCCGTCGGCAGGGATATTGCCGATTTTAACATTACCAGAAAACTGCTGCTGTCTTAACATATGAAAGAGATTTACCTGGTCGGAATGCAGAGCTTTTATATCTCTGAAGCTATAGATATTTGCGAACTTTCCGGGTACAAAAAAATTATACTGTTGGATAATCTGAACAATTTTCCAAAACACAAGATTTTCGGATACGATGTTATTAAATTAAAAGATTTTGCCTATACACCAAAAACTATAGACTATGTCTGCCCCATTCGTACCCCTTTTTACCGGAAGAGTATTATTAACGGGTTACCTGAAAATAAATTTAGACCGGTATCACTTATCCATCCTTCAGCCGTAATTGCCAGGAGTTGTGAGATATCGGGAAAAGGAGTTATTATCGGAGCAAATGCGGTTATCGGTGCCCAATCAAAAATCGGAAATTTTACATTGATTAACAGAGGAGCATTAATCGGTCATGATGTAACGGTTTCCGATTTTGCCACAATCGAAAGCGGTGCCATTCTGGCAGGACAGACGGTAATCGGGTCGGGAAGTTATATTGCCATGGGAGCAAAAATTCTGCCTAAAATAAATATCGGACAGGATTCCATTGCTGCTGCCGGGGCAGTTGTCAGGGAAAATGTTTCAGATAATACTATGGTTGCCGGAGTTCCGGCTGTTGTTAAAAAAAAATATACAGAGGGTTACCGCGGAACAGGATAATTTGTAAAAAAACGGGCGGATCAGATTTGTGAAACAAATTGAAACTTCCGGCTGTCAAACAGACCTTTATCAGACAGTTTCAGAGCGGGGATTACCAATAAAGCCATAAATGACAGCGTCATAAAGGGCGAAGTTAATCCTGATCCCAATTTTTTTGCCAGTAAATCCAATTTATGAAGCCGGAGAGCAACATGCTCCCCTATTTTATCCGACATTAATCCGGCTATCGGCAAGGGTAAAACGGAAACTCTGCCACCGACGGCTACGGCCAAGCCGCCTTTTGATTTAATAACACCGTTTACCGCATCCTTTAAATCCTTATCGGTTACCCCGACACTGATAATATTATGTGAGTCATGGGCAACCGATGACGCTAAAGCTCCTTTTTTCAAACCGAAATTTTTTATAAATGATACTGCCGGTTTTTCCTTTTTATAGCGGTTAACAACGGCAATTTTTAAGATATCGCGGCTTGTGTCAGAGTTTAAATATCCGTTTTTTATTTTGGCTGTAGCATCAAATTTACCGGTTACAATTTGTCCGTCATAGGCAACGATGGCTTTTAATCTTTTATTACCTGCCCAGGGGAGGGAAAAATCTGAATCCGTTACCTTTTGAGCACTGAAATTATTAATAATTTCCGGTTTTATTCTTTTTATCAGCGGGCGTCCGGAAGCGGCGACTTTTTGTCCGTCAATAAAAACTGCCCTAATTTTGAAATCTGCCAAATTATCAATTATCTGAAAATCAGCCCAATCACCCATTCTTAAGAGACCAACATTAAGCCGATAATGGTTAACCGGGTTTAAGGTTGCACAGCGGAGCACTTTAAATAAATCATATTCTCGGGAAACGGCCAGTTTTACCAATTCATTAATATGGCCTTTTATAAGATCCCCGGGATGCTTGTCGTCGCTTCCGAACATGCACATATCGGGGTATTTATTCAAAAGAGGAATTAAGGCATTGAAATTTTTAGCGGCTGAACCTTCCCTTATGATAATTTTCATCCCGAGTCTTATTTTTTCCACAGCTTCTTTGATTCCCACGGTTTCGTGATCTGTTGAAATACCTGCCTTTATATATTTTTTTAGTGCTTTGCCGGCCAAACCGGGCGCATGACCGTCAATTGGTTTTTTGTTACTTTTGGCCAGTTTTATTTTTTCCAAAACATCGCTGTCACCGCTTAACACACCGGGATAGTTCATCATTTCGCTTAAATTTTTGACCTCCGGCCTTTCAATCAAACTCTTAATTTCTTTTACTCCGAGTGTTCCCCCGGCTGTTTCAAAAGGCGTCGCCGGAACACAAGGGGATGCTCCGAAATAAAATTTGAACGGAACTTTTTGACCGTTACTTATCATATACTCAACACCCTTAATACCCAGAACATTGGCGATTTCATGGGGATCGGAAACTGCAGCCACTGTACCATGGACAACCGCCAGACGGGCAAATTCACAAGGGGGTATCATTGAGCTTTCGATATGAATATGGGCATCGACAAAGCCGGGGAAAATGAATTTCTTGGAAACCCTTTTTTGTTTTTTTATATCAGTTATTTTATTATCTTCAATTGTCAATCTGGCCGGATAGACAGCTTCTTTATGAATATCAACCAGATTACCGGCTATTTCAAATGATATATTGGCGGATTTTTTCCGGATCATTTTCCATTACGGGATTAACTTGTTAATTTTACTAAAACCGGTCCGGAAAGAGAACGATTTCCTTATTCCAGACCGGGAGGTTTGGGGAATTCTCCGGAAAATTCCTCAAGTGCACGGGAATGCGGCAAAACAACACCGGGTAGATCATTTGGTATTGTTATCCGTGAATTTATATTTTGGGCCGGAACTCTATCCGTATCGGGTCCGGTAGGTCCTGTATGGGAGAATTGTCCTGCGGGACTTGTTGGACCGGTTTCTTCTGTTATTCCTGTCGGACCTGACTGGTCCTCAGAAGAAATTTGCTGATTTTGTGTTACCCCGGTGACACCTAATAAACCGAATAAACGCCGGAAACCTAAATTATTTCCCCGATTTTCCAAATCCAAATTTTCCTGAAAACTGAAATTCTGAGATGAGTTTCCCGGTATGGATTCGTTTTCATCATTATCAGGATTTAAAGATTTAGCCAATTGGGAAACAGCACTTCCTCTTTTAATATATTGGTCTTTATTAACAGGTGGAACAGAATCCGGCTGAGCCGGAAGCATATAAGAGGATATTAAAGCCAATAGTGCGGCTAAAAATTCAGACATTAATTATTCACCTCCTTTTATATAAAAAGCCCTGCCAGTTGGCAGGGATAATAAATTATATCCGGACAGACAGTTTCTAAAACGAGTGAATATTATAAAAAATCGCGTCAAATAGAGCAATAAGGAAAATTTTGAAGACCGGATAGATTGAGTTTATTGAGGCCATTTGATATAATAAACGGACCTGTGGAAGCCGGATGACTACCCCGATGTTACACCGGGGAGGAAAGTCCAGACTGCAGAAAGCAGGGGACGGAGCGAAAGCTCCGACACCGGTTAGCTTTTTTGGTTAACCCGGGATGGTGGTCCGTACCGAAAGGACTTCGGACACGAAACCTGAATTGACAGGTTAAGAGAGCCACAGAGACGAGCGGTCGTCTAAACCGGAAGGCATGATGACCGAGTGAAACGAGGGCAATCCCACCCGCAGCAATCTCCGACAGGACCGACAAAGACGGATGCTTTCCCGAGGTCCGAGGTTGAGAGCACCCCGATAAATATCGGGGCGGTAGGGCGACTTTAATCGTCAACCGAGAGAAATTGTCATCTAAAAACAGAATCCGGCTTACGAGCTTCCGCAGGTTTTTTGGCGGATTATTTATTTATATCAGGTAATACCGGCAGCGGATCCTTTCAATCGGAAGTATTGGGTAAAGACAGTTTCAACAGTAACAACAATCGGGACGGCCAATACTGCTCCCCCGATTCCACCGATTTTTAAACCGACCAATATTGCCAAAATTGTAACCAAAGGGGGCACCCCGACAACCCGGCTCATTACAATCGGAACAACAATCTGGTTCTCCAATTGCTGAATGGCAAAATAGAGTATGATCATAAAAACAGGATGGAGACTTGATACCGTAAATGAAACGATTATTGCCGGTAATGAAGCCAAAATTGGTCCTATATTGGGGATTATTTCGAGAATCCCGGCAAGAATTGCCAAAGGCAAAGCAAAAGGAATTCCCAATAATACAAGACCGATGTAGGTGAATATGCCGATACTTAAAAGTAATGCCAGCTGTCCCCTAACCCAGGCACCTAACCGCTCTTCAACCTTTTTAATGACAGTGATTACCGTTTCACCCGGGCCATCCCCCAAAACTTGCTGAAGATAAGCATCCAGATTCTTTCTCTCAAGAGTGAGATAAAAGGTGATGACGAAAATTGTAAATAGCGCAACGATATTATTGAATATACCCAACGAAACTTTAAAAATATTCTCGCCTAAGGTTGTTATCTGCTGTGAAAAACTCCTGGGGTCGATATCGGCTTGTGGTAAAAGAATATTCAAATATGAGGGTAATCTTTCCGCCAGGTTTAAAGTTTGGTTGACCAACGGAGGCAGAATTGTTGAGCCGGCAAAAATAATCACCAGAATTAACCCGATATATATGAGGATGATACCTAAAACTCTGGGGATGCGGTATTTTTCAAGACCGTCAACCATCGGTTTGAATGCCGACATCAAAATAAAAGAAATGAACAACCAGGAGATTATTTCCGCTATCTGGAAGAGAAATCTTAAAAACAGAAGGAATATTACAGTAAATATTATGGTTTTATGGGAAATTTCAATTCTTTTCGGCATGACAAAGAAATTATCAATTTCGAGTATACCATTTATCAGCCCTTTCCACTATTTTCACATCATAATCGGGCTCTGAAATATCAAACTCCAAAACTTTATTTTTGAATTCTTTTTTCATTTTGTTAAACCATGTAAGCTGGCGTTTGGCATAATTAAATTCTTCGATTTTCCACTTTTGTACAATGGCTTTCAATTGATCGGGAGTTAAATTTTTTCCCTTTTTAAGATATTTAAAAAACTGGGGATATGGTATGGCTGACAAAGCCGGTAACCGCTCATCCAATCTCCTTTCCATGAGTTTTTTTATTTCGGAAAGAACATCTTCGGTCAATCTCTTTTTTACTCGGAGATTGATCAATTGGTGAAGAATTTTTTTCGAAGCTGTCAGATAAAGCATCATCCAGTCGTCTGATGTTACCGGCGCATTAGTTGAATAATTAATTCCTGAAGTTTCTATCGCCCTTATCAACCTTCTTTTATTATGCCGGTCTGATTGATTCATTTTTTTAAATCTGACAGGATTAATTTGTCTTAAAATTCCGGACAGTTTTTCAACCGTCACCGGCTCCAATTTTTTTCTTAATTTATAATCGGGAGGAATATCCAAACTCTCCATAGGGCTTATCAGCGTTTTAATATAGAATCCCGTGCCGCCTACAACTATCGGTATTTTGGATCTTTTCCGGATATCGGTAATTACCAGCCCGGCCAAGCGGCGAAAATCAGCCGGATTAAAGATAAACCCCGGGTCTGTGAGATCAACCAACCAAACGGGAATTCCCATTTTTTTCCTGTAACCGACAGTAAAATTATTATTTTTAATATTCAACCGGCGGTTTTCGATAACCAGAAAAGATGCCGGGGAAATATCTTTCCCGGTGGCTATATCCAATCCCCGGTATACATGGCGGCTATCAGCTGATATTAATTCCCCGTTCAATCTTCTTGCCAATTTTACGGCGAGGGCAGTTTTGCCTACGGCTGTAGGTCCGGCAATGATAAGAAGTTTATTTTTTTGTGCCATTAATTAAATCTTCAAGAATTTGCCAGCGCTTTTTTTTCTCATTATGGGGAACATCATCTTTGAATACTTTATGCGCGGCGGTTTGGGGCCTGTCTGAATACATTGATATATAGGCTTTATAAAATCGGGCCCTTTTTGCCAAATCGAGGGTTGAATTAAATTCTTTTTCCGTTTCCCCGCAGAAACCGACGATAATGTCAGTTGAAATACGGACATTTTTTATTTTTCCTCTTATTTTATCCAAAAGGCGCAGATATTGTTCCCCGGTATACCAACGGTTCATCCTCTTCAATACCGAATTGCTACCTGACTGAACCGCGATATGCAGGGAACGGGTAATATTTCCATGCCGGCTGATCACATCAATCAGCTCATCGGAAAAATCCCAGGGATTGCTGGAAATGAAATTAACCGTTTCCAAATCAGATATTGAAGCAATATCTTCCAATAACATGGGAAAAAGAGTAGGAATCCGGAGGCGATTAAGATGTTTGACATATACCGGTTTTACCAGCCGGCCGTCATTTAAAGAGTAATTCTTAATAACTTTTCCGGAAATATTTTCTTTTTTACCAAAATAAGTTTTATGCCAATCCCGTAAAACCTGAACATTTTCCGCACCGGCAACCAAATCCGCACCATAAGAATTGACATTCATACCCAAAAGGGTTATTTTTTTAAAACCTTTTTTTATAAGCTGCCGGCATTCATTTAGAATTTCATCATAAGGCCGGCTTATTTCCCTTCCCCTGGTGAAAGGAACTACACAAAATGTACAGAAATTGTTACAACCGTTGGAAACGGGAACCCAGGCGGTAATTATGTCAGATCTTACCGGTTCATGATCAAAACCGACTTCTTCGATCGGCAGAAATTCATCAACATAAGGCATCCTTTTTTTTATCAGACGGAGAAAATTTCCGGTTTTATCCCTGACAGCCATACCGACCATACAACCGGTTACAATTATTTTTTCCGGTAAGCCGTTTTTTAATTTATTAATTACCAGATTGTTAACGGTTCCGTAAACACGGTGTTCGGCCATTTGTCTGACCATACAAGTATTTATAATAACGCGGTCGGCTTTATATATATTGTTGACCCTGACCATACCGCGACTTTCCAACATTGCGGCAATTCTTTCCGAATCCGATTCATTTTGTTGGCAACCGAAAGTCTTTATGTAATATGTTGGACTCATGGCTTTTGGTATTTTAGCAGATAAATTCAGTTATTTTAATGTAACAACCGGTTTTTACAATCTTTTTATCTGTTTTATACCATTCCGGAAATTTTTTGGTTATAATTTAGGATAATGAAAAAAATTTTGATTATTTTATTTATTGTAACGGGAGGAATCCTATTTTATTTTTCCCAATCAAATAAAGCCCAACCGACACCGCAAAAGAATCAATCGGGATCAGTTCCGGAGTTGCCTGCGGTAACGGTTATTGCTGAAAATCTAGAAACTCCCTGGGCGATTGCCTTTTTACCGGATGGCAGCATGCTGGTGACGGAACGGCCCGGCAGAGTAAAACTAATTGATCTCAACGGAAATCTGGAGGCGACACTTGTCGCTGAACTTAACCACGTCAGGGAAATAGGTGAAGGCGGACTATTGGGAATTGCCATCCACCCTGAATTCACATTAAACAATTATGTTTACTTATATTACACTTATACCGGAGACGGTAACAATACTTTAAACCGGGTTGTACGAATGAAATATACCGGCAAAAGGCTTAGCGATGAGGAAATTATTGTTGACGGGATTCCGGGAGAAGCAAATCACAACGGAGGAAGAATCAAGTTCGGACCCGATAATAATTTATATATTGCAACCGGAGATGCTCAAAATCCCTCCCAGGCACAAAATGTAAAATTGCTGGCAGGAAAAATTCTGCGGACGACAGATGAAGGAGTACCGGTTAAGGGAAATTCTTATGAAAACGCCGTTTACTCATACGGGCACAGAAATGTTCAGGGGTTTGACTGGGATAGTAAGGGTAATTTATGGGCAACTGAACATGGCAGATCAGGAACTTTATCCGGTTTTGACGAATTAAATTTTATTGAAAACGGTATTAATTACGGATGGCCTGATATACAGGGCAATGAGAACAGGGAAGGAATGCGGCCTCCGAAAAGACATTCCGGTGCTTCAACTACATGGGCTCCGGCCGGTGCGGCTTTTATAGACAACTCATTATTCTTCGGCGGATTGAGAGGATTGACTCTATATGAAGCGAAAATTGAAAATGACAGTGTTACAGCAATTATTGAACATTTTAAGGGAGATTTCGGCAGATTACGGGAAACAATCAGGGGACCTGACGGAATGCTTTATATTTCAACAAGTAACCGTGATGGCCGTGGCGAACCGGACGAAACCGATGATAAAATAATAAGGATTAATCCGACTAAAACTTAACTGCTTAAATAAAATTATAGGTTTGATTCCAATTCCTCTATTTTGTCAGTTAAATCATCAATTGCGGCACTGAGCATAATGGCTTCCTGATGATTGATTTTTGTTGAAACGGACTCGGTCAGATCAGGTTGGCTGATTGAGATATTTTTTAATAATTTACCTTCGTAAAATGAAAGCTTTTCTTTTAGCAATTTCAACCTCTTCTCAATTTTTACTATATTGTTTTTTCTGTTTCTCATAACCGTAACATTTTTTTATTAATCAAATGATTTTTTTACTTACCAGTGCGTCCAAAATACTTTCGGCTATAATTTCTTTAGTGTTTTTTTTAATTATTTCCTCAGATCCTCCCGGCGTCACTAATTTTACTTCATTATAATCGGAAGCAAAGCCTATATCTAATCTTCCAACATTGTTAATAATTATGCAATCCGACCGGCTTTTTTCAAACAGATCCCCCACTGATTTTTTTAAGTCCGCTTCTTTCGGATTAAAAACTGCTTTAAACCCGATCAGAATTATTCCCGGGTGCCATTTTTTGATTTTATTGATGATTTTCTCGCCTGGGTTGAATGTTACGGTGAAACTTTCACTGCTGGTCAATTTACCTTTATAAGTTTTATCGGGAATAAAATCTGATACTGCTGATGAATGGAAAATTATATCATATAAAGGAGAATATTTTTCAAGTATTCCTGACAAATCGGAAACAGTTGAAAAGGTTACCTGTTTAAAAGGATAATCCGTTTCAGCAGCATTTTGAGACCGGAGCAGCAATACTTGCGCCCCTCTTTTGTAACAGGCTTCGGCCAGAAATTTTCCCATTTTACCGCTTGCCTCGCTGTTAATTGACCTGACCTGATCAATGGGTTGGCGGGTCGCACCGGAGGTTATGAGAATTTTTTTGCCTAATAGCTGCTTTCTTTTTTCCAATAGATTTGAAACATATACTTCCAGATAACCCGTATTTTTTAAACGGCCTACTCCGGTATAGCCGCAGGCTAAATCTCCGCGGTCCGGATTTATTACAAAATAGCCTCTTTTTTTTAATTTTTTCAGATTTTCCTGAACGGCAGAATTAGCCCACATATTACTGTTCATGGAAGGAGCAAAAATTACCGGACATGTAACAGCCAATATTAAAGTCGTCAGATAATCATCGGCAATCCCGTTGGCTGCTTTTCCGATTATATTGGCTGTTGCGGGTGCAATTAAAAAGACATCGGTTTTATCAGCCAGACTTATATGTTCGACTTTTTTATCCCTGATGACCGGCCGGTAATCAAAATTATCAGGAACAATCAGATTACAAACTTTGACATTATTTACCGATGAAAACATTTCCGCCGGAAACATTCTGGTTGCGTTTTCCGTCATGACAACCGAAACAGAAATATTTTTCCGCTGAAGATTTTTTACAAAATCAACCATTTTATAACCGGAGATTCCGGCTGATATTCCCAAAGTAAGTTGAAATTTTGCTTTCATATATTGTTAACTTTGTGATTTCAGCTTGAAGCTGACGTGTATCTTTTCAGAGATATTCTCCAAACATACAGGCTAAACCATAATATAAGTAAACTGACAAACAAAGTTAAAATGATAAAAGGAGTTGCCAATATTCCCAATAACGCTTTTACAGGAAAGGACATCATAATGCCGACCGGGATAACAAAAGTAATCAATGATCTTACAGGTTGGGTGTAAACGTCTATCGGAATTTTACCCATGCCAATTAAATCCCGGTAAATCATAATCGCATGATCGATTTCGGTGGTCAGAACCGCCAAAGACAAAACCAGAATGTGAAAAGAAGTGGCAATTACCAGGCTGTTAATTATCAGAATAATATAGGATATAATGCCGATTAAAGTTATACCGGGAATTTTGAACAGGGTGTATCCGATAATCAATATAAACGGTCCGAGAGTCATTAAATCAAGAATATCCGTCCAGCCAAAAAGCGACCGGAAAAGTGCATTGACAGGTTTAACCAATATCATGTCAAAATTACCGGAAACAATGTAGTACCTGAAGCGGTAAACTTCCCGGAAAAGCATCTGAGTTGTAGAATCGATAAAATTAAAGGTGAAATAAAAAAGCAAAACTTCATAAAAGCTATATCCGGCCAAAGCTTCTGTTTTGGTAAAAAGAAGAAGGAGAAAAGAAAAAAAGAATAAAAAGCGGATTATTTTTCCGGCTAAAAAAAGTGCAGCGCCAATCCGTGAAACAAAAAACGATTGAACTGATGATGAAGTCATTAACCACCAGACTTTAAAGTATTTAACCATGAATTTATTTTCCTTCAGCGGTATAAATTTTTAATCCTTTTTTCCAGACAAGCCTGGCAAAAAGATATAGAAAAAAAATCCAGAACAGAGTAATAAGAAAACCTTTTAAAATCTGGGACAGCAGAATATTACCAAGATAAATTTTTAGCGGAAAAAATACCAGGTAGGTAAACGGCAGAAATTCAATCAGGGAATAAACAGGTTGAGGAACTATGTCCAAAGGAAAATATGTACCGGCCATAAAAGCAATTATTATGAAAAAAATAAACCGGGGTGCCCAGTATTCCCTTGACCAGAAACCGATAAATGAAATCAGAATACTGATAATAAAATAAAGTATCACTGATAAAAACAATGAAAAAATAAACAGAATAAGAAATATCGGATCTGACTGCACTATAAATCCCGGTTTTAACAGCAGTATAATTAACACAATTTCAATCACGGCAAAAAAAGTATTTATTGATTTATCGGCCAGATCACGGAAAAGGTTAAAAGCAAAATAATCCATCGGCCTGATGAGAAAATTGGATAAAGTTCCCTGATTAATTTCTTCAGCAATTCTTTGCGTCTGAGTTGCCAGAACAATACCGTTTATAAACGTAAGCAGTACTATATATGTCAGCATCTGATTCTTGGTGTAATTAAAAATCTGATTCCGATTACCGTATATGGCTGACCAGAGAAAATAAGAGATTAAAACTGATACTATAACCCTGACCCTCCAGAGAAGAAAATTAAGCCTGTAGGCGAAGTATTCAGCTAAGTAATTTTTAGTTACATAAAAATACTTAAACACTTTTCCCTTCAAATACAAAACTTATAATATCTTCCAATTCAGGTTCTTCGACTGTTAAATCACGAACCTTATTTTTTTCTAAAAGTTGCACCGTTACATTTTTTGCTTTTTCCTTATCAACTTTTAGAACCGCTTTGCTTCCTTCAATAAGCTTAATTTCGCCCAAATTCTTTAATTTATTTTCGGGTGCATCACTATAAAAATGAACCGTGATTATTTTATGAAAGGAATATTTCTGCGACAGACTTTCCAGACTGCCGTCATAAATCAGTTTTCCTTTGTTAATAATAATTACCCTCCGGCATAACTCCTTAACATCGGCCATATAGTGACTGGTCAGGAGTATGGTGGCCTTATACTTTTTGTTGTAATTACCGATAAAATCACGCATTTTTTTCTGCATGACGATATCAAGCCCAATCGTTGGTTCATCCAGGAAAAGAACTTTAGGATGGTGTATTAAAGCGGCAATCAATTCCATCTTCATTCTCTGTCCGAGTGATAACTGGCGGACCGGCTGATTAATAAGACTGCCGACATCAAGAAGACCGGTTAACTCATCAAGATTTTTCCGGTAAACATCCTCTGAAAGTTCATAAATTTCCTTATTCAAACGGAACGATTCAACTGCAGGCAAATCCCACCAAAGCTGATTTTTTTGGCCCATCACCAGACTGATCTTTTTTAGGAAATCGGCTTTTCTCTCAAAAGGAATATATCCCAATACCTCAACAATACCGGACGAATGATAAAGCAAACCGGATAGACATTTAAGCGTTGTGGTTTTTCCGGCTCCGTTGGGACCGATAAATCCCACCAATTCACCTTCCCTTATTGAAAATGAGATTCCATCCACAGCTTTCACTTCAGAGTACTTCCGGTGAAAAAGGGAGTTGATGGTAGGAATAAGACCTTCTTTTCTTTTGTAAACACGGAAATATTTTTTTAATCCGGTTACTTTAATTGTATTCATAAAGTTATAGTATAGCACTTAACGGAGGCTAAAGAGTAAAATTGCAGATTCTTTATGAGGAATACAGAAGAACTCCCACTAGTCTCTGAGAGTTCTTCTTAAAGGAAAACCGCCTTAAGAATTGATTGGGCTTATCTGATTGATTTCTTAAGAGCTTTTCCCGCTGTAAAACCGGGAGTTTTCCTGGATGGAATATTAATGGGTTCTCCGGTTTGCGGATTTCTCCCTTTTCTGGCAGCTCGGGACCGAACCATAAAAGTACCAAAGCCCGTGACGACAACCTTATCTCCTTTTTTAAGAGTATCGGTTATGGCACTAAAAACGGAGTTAACTGCATCTTTGGCGGCTTTGGCTGTAAGATTGGCTTTTTTGGCAACGTGTTCAACTAAATCAGCTTTTGTCATATGAAAAGATCACCTCCTTTTTGTTCCCGGCAGATTATCGGGAGGGCAGGCAGAATTATGTGGATTGTTATAATAACCCAAAAACAATTTAGACAATTTTTTTATCGTTGTCAAGCCCCAAATGGAGTACATCGGAACAAATTATCTGCTGGAAGTGTTAAAAAAAACCTTTATGACAATCCAAACTAAAAAGCAGTCAGCTGATCAATGAACGGTTTCCGTTACCCGCAATTCCCGGATGGAGGTTATTTTTATTTGCCCGGGAAAGGTTGGGAATTTCTTTTCAATTTCATCCCTGATTTTTCGGGTTGTAACAACAACCTGTGCGTCATCCATTTTGCCGGAATCGACAATTACTCTCAATTCCCTGCCTGCCTGAAGCGCATATGCTTTTTCAATTCCGGAAAATGAAGTAGCGATATCTTCCAGACTTTTTAACCTTTTGACATATTCATCAATATTTTCATACCTGGCTCCCGGCCGGGAACCGGATATGGCATCGGCAACATAAACGATAACCGCTTCCAATGACGGAAAAGGGATGTCTTCATGATGAGCGGCAACGCAATCAATAATAGCCTTAGGCATATTATTTTTTTTAAGTAATTCAACACCCAGTTGGACATGGGAGCCCTCTTTATCGGTAATTACTTTTCCAATATCGTGTAAAAGACAGCCTAATCTTACAACGTTTATATCGGCTCCCAATTCGGAAGCCAGCGCAATTCCGATTTTAGTTTCCTCAAGCGTATGGGCAATCATATTCTGGCCATAAGAAAATCGGAATTTAAAACGGCCGAGCAGGGCAATTTTGTCCGCAGGAAGGTTATATACTCCGACAGTATGACAAAGTTTTTCACCTTCCTTAAACATTATTCTTTCAATTTCCTCTTTAGTTTGTTTAACCAACTCTTCTATCCTGACAGGCTGAACGCGTCCGTCTTTAATCAGTTTTTCAAGAGTAACTCTGGCTATTTCCCTTCTTACAGGATCAAATGAAGATAACCTGATCACGCCTTCCTCATCAAGATCAACGTCGACACCGGTTGCCATTTCGAAAGCCCTGATGTTTCTTCCTTCTTTTCCGATAATTCTTCCTTTAAAATCCTCATCGGTTATTTTTATGGTTGAAACAGTATATTCCGGAACGTAATCAGTAGCTCCGTGTCTCATGGCATCAATGAGAATTTCCCTGACTTTACGGTCCGCTTCCTGTTTTGCCTGATTTTCAGCTTCCTTTATCCTAACGGCAATTTCCTCTTTCAGTTTTTCTTCAACTGCAGTAAGTATTAAATTTTTTGCTTCATCACGGGTAAGATGGGCAACATTTTCCAATTTGGAAATCAAATCATTCCGGTATTTATCAATTTCAGCTAATTTTTTATTAATTGAATCTTCCCTGTTTTTCATGGATCTTTCCCGATCATCCAATTGCGCCAGTTTCTTATCAATATTTTCTTCTTTGGCTATAATCTTCTGTTCAATGGTCAAAGCTTCCTGCCGAATCTTACGCGATTCCTCTTCGGCTTCCCTTTTAATTCTGAAGGCTTCATCTTTAGCCTCAATTAAAATAGCTTTGGCTTCCGTTCTGACTTCATTTATATTCGTTTCAATTATTCGGGGCGGCGGGGACTGTACCGGAATTGATTTTGTCTTTTCAGGTTCTTTTACTTCCAGCTGTTTTTCTATTTTTTCCAACCTGTTTAAAATTGTTTTTAGTACCGATAACATATTTACCTCCTTAAACGGAATTAGTAAGAAAAAAAATCCTGAAGATTAACGGAACTTAAGAATTTGAGGAAAGCACGGCCTTATTACCGTGTAATGCATTGATGTTTTGGTTATTAATAATTTGCCAAGACATTAAACTTTCCGATTATAAATTCCTTAATTCAGGTTTATCTATTTTAACTTTTTCCCATTTTTGAGTCAATGACTTTATGGGTTACGGACCAGGAAAAACCGCGTCTTAAAAGATGCATTTTCAATTTTTCAATAAAAAGTCTCCTGTCTGTTTCCAAGGATAATTTTTTCATTTGTTTATCAATTATTTTTTCCGCTTTTGTTATTTCAGTACCTTTTTCCTGAGATGAAAGAAGATCGTCAATCAGATCACGGCCGATACCCTTTATTTGAAGTTCATACCTTATTATCTTTTCTCCTCTTATTGAATACACAGTTCTTTGTTCTATCCACCACTCGGCAAACTCTTTATCGTTTACCAGATTTATTTTTTTCAGATCTTTTAAGACAACGGATGTGAGATTAGGAGGAAGCTTTTTTTTCAGTATATAGAAATCCAATTTCTTCTTTAATTCGAAAGAACTTCTCGGGCGGAAGGACAGAAGTTTGAGGGCATAATTTTTAACCTTTTGGAGCTCATCATCATCCATTAACGCTTTTTGTTCTGCCGACGACATTTTCTTTCATTTGACCTGACTTGTATGATTTCCAAATTGCATCCATTAATTCTTTGGCGGCTTTGGGGTTTTCGGCCAAATAAATCCTCACTGCTTCTTTTCCCTGACCGAGTACTTTATCCTGATGTTTAATAAAAGTACCTGATTTGGTCAAAATCCCGAATTCCAAACCAAGATCAATAATGGATCCTTCCCGGGAAATTCCGCTTGCCAAAATATCAAACTCGGCAATTTTAAACGGAGGAGAAATTTTATTTTTGACTACCCTGACACGATGACGGGACCCGACTACCGTGTCTTGGCTTTTCAATGTTTCAATTTTTCTAATATCGAGCCTTAATGAGGCATAAAACTTCAAAGCCAAGCCTCCGGGGGTTGTTTCAGGATTGCCAAACATTATTCCTATTTTTTGCCTGAGCTGATTGGTAAAGATAGCAACAGTTTTTGATTTGGAGATGACACCGGTTAACTTTCGCAATGCCTGCGACATGAGGCGGGCCTGAACCCCCATTACGGAATCTCCCATTTCACCTTCGATTTCGGCTCTGGGTACAAGTGCGGCAACTGAATCAATAACAACCACATCAATACCTCCCGACCTTATCAGAGTTTCGGCAATCTCCAAAGCCTGTTCACCGGTATCAGGTTGGGAAACTAACAGATCATCGAGTTTTACACCTAACTTTTGCGCCCAAATCGGGTCCATGGCATGTTCGGCGTCAATAAACGCGGCCACTCCGCCCATCCTTTGAGTTTCGGCAATAATTGACAAGGTGATGGTTGTTTTTCCTGATGCTTCGGGTCCGAAAATTTCAATGATTCTGCCCCGGGGAACTCCCCCGACTCCTATAGCCATATCCAAAGTTATGGAACCGGTGGGAATTACTTCCATTGCCATTTTAGAAGATGGCTGGTCACCCAAACGCATGATCGAACCGCGACCGTATTGCTTTTCGATTGTCTCCATGGCTAAGCGGATTGCCTGAAGTTTCTGATTAACTGCCATATCATCCTCCTTTAAATTTTATTGTCGGGGCAGAATTTATAAGTAAATAAGCTTTCCCATTTTTGCATAACATATGCTAAAATACAAGAGTTTTCCAAGTCATTGGGTTCCATTTGAAATACGGGGATTGGCGCAGTTGGCTAGCGCGCACGCATGGGGTGCGTGAGGTCGAGAGTTCAAATCTCTCATCCCCGACAACGCACCGTTCAAAAACGGTCTTACACAATATAGGAACGAACTTTTCTAAAGTAGGATAATATTAAATTACTAAAACCGAAGCTAAAAGAGAACCGTCCCCTTAGCTCAGCGTTTGGGGGATTGTTTTTTGGCACGGGCGCTTTGGGCCAGTCCTGCTTTTCTTCTCTCCCTCATACGGGGATCACGGGTCAGGAATCCTTTTTTTCTTAAAATCGGCCGGAATTTTTCTTTATCAATTTGTAATAGTGCTCGGGAAACACCGTGAATAAAAGCACCCAACTGACCGTTTAATCCTCCGCCGGAGACCCTGGCCGTGACAGCAAAACGACCGACAGTATTGGTTGTTCTGAAAGGCTCCAGATAAATTTTTCGGGAAGCCAGCCCGGTAAAATATTCCTCTGCCGGGCGGCTATTTATAAATACTTCTCCCTTTTTAACCGTCAGAGTGCCAACGGTAACTTTACCGTTACCGGCCGGGTACAGTCTGATTCTGGCTGTAGATTCTTTTCTTCTTCCCACCGCATGAAAAAATTCATCAACTTTAACCTTTTTTTCTTTTTTCTCTTTTTTTTCTTCTATTTTTTTCGGCATAGTTTTATTTTTCACCTTATCCGGCTTTTAACTTTCAAATTTATGCTTGTAGGAATGAGTCTCACCAGGAAAGACATAAAGTCTTTTCAGCATACTAGCCCTTAATTTGTTTTTGGGTAACATTCCTGATACCGCTTCATGAATGATTCTGTCAGAGTGATTTCCGATAAGATCCTTAAAGAATTTGACTTTCCTTCCACCCGGATAGCCGGAAAAATGTTCATATTGTTTTTGTTCTTCTTTCTTACCGGTTACCCGAACTCCAGCAGCATTGATAACAACTACATGATCACCGCAATCCAGATAAGGAACAAAATAATCTTTATCTTTACCGATTAATCTTGACGCTATTTGTGTGGCTAAACGGCCAAGTATTTTGTTTTTGGCATCAAAAATATACCAACCGCGATTTATGTCTTGAATACCGGTAGTAGCAGTAAAATTTTTCATTTTTTGTTTGCCGGATCTTTCTCCGGTTTATCCTTGCCTTTGGTTTTTCCTTTTTTAATTACTGTCTTTTTTTCTGCAGATTTTGGAACTTCAGGTTTGGTAACTGTCCATTCCATCAGTACTTCCTGGGCATTATCCCCCTGTCTATTAGCCAGCCTTATCATCCTGATATAGCCGCCAATTTTATTCTGAAAGCGCGGAGCAATATCTTCAACTAATTTTTTAACCGGTTCTTTGGAATTCAAAAATGAACTGATTTGAATAATCGAAGTACGTGAACCGTCTTTGGCTTTAGTAACAAGCTTTTCAATCAGGGAGGTAACAGCCTTTGCTTTGGCATAAGTTGTTTTAATCTTGCCATGCATAATAAAAGAATAAGCAAGACTTCTAAAAAGCGCTTTTCTTTCTTTAACGTCCCTGTTTAATTTTTTACCGTATACCTTATGTTTCATGTTTAATAAATTTTACTAAACCGTCAGGGCAATGCCTCTTTTTCTTAATATTTCTTCAATATGGGATACTGATTTGGCACCCAAGTTTTTAATTTTATAAAGTTCCTTTTTCGGTGTACCCAGTAATTGGCCAACCGTATCGATTCCTCCGTTATGCAAAGCGTTGACAATTCTTGTCTGTAAATCCAACTCTTCCAATGTCATCTTAAGCACTTCTTCGGAGATTGCCGGAGCTACGGCTACAGATTCGGATGATTTTGCTTTGGGCTCATAAATTTGCATAAAAAAGGCAACCAGATTTTTGGCAGCTTCTTTGATGGCATTTCCCGGGGAAACAGTTCCGTCCGTCCATATTTCCATTATTAGTTTATCAAGATTCGTCATTCTGCCGACACGGGTAGCTTGAACCCGGTAATTTACCCTTTCAACAGGACTGAAAAGCGCGTCAAGAATCATGGTGCTCAATTCTTTACCTCCCTGATAATCTTCTGAGGGAACATATCCGTATCCTGATTCAATGGTAAGTTCCATATTGAGCTTGGCTTTATTGGTAGTTAATTCTCCCAGGTAGAGATCCTTATTAATAATTTCCGCATCAGGGCATACTATATCCTTGGCATAAATTTTAGCCGGACCCTTAACATTGAGTTTAGCAATAGCCTCTTTATCCGATTGCAACTTGACTTTTATTTTTTTCAGATTAAGCGTTAATTGAATTATATCTTCTTTCAACCCGGTAAGCGTGGAGAACTGGTGCTTGACCCCTTCAATTCTAACCCTGGTTATGGCGGCACCTTTGAGAGATGATAACAGGACGCGTCTTAAACTGACCCCTAAAGTATGTCCGTAACCCTGTTCTAAAGGTTCAAATGAAAAAACCCCGTAATTTTCGGTGACAGACTCCTCTTTTATTGTAAATTTTGGTTCAACCATAAATCCTCCTGTTTTATTAATAATAAAATAACCCGGAGTTACTTTTTACCGGGAGTAGTATTCAATAATAAGCTGTTCATTAATGTCTTCCGCAACATCATCCCTTTTCGGTAACCGGACAACTTTTCCAACCGGACCCTTCCGGCTTAACCATGAAGGAATTTGAGGGTCTTTAATTTCCAGCATTTTTTTAACCGGCGGTGTTTGCAGTATTTTCAGTTTCAGACTAATTACCATATCCGGTTTAACCTGAAAGGACGGAATATCTACTTTTTTATCATTTACGGATACATGACCATGGGTAACATATTGCCTGGCGGCATCTCTGGTAGGAGCAATATTAAGCCTGTAAAGAACGTTATCAAGCCGCCTCTCAAGCATTGTTAATAATGCTTCTCCGGTATTTCCGAGTTCCATTTCAGCAATTTTAAAGTATTTGGAAAACTGTTTTTCCAAAAGTCCATAGATTCTTTTTACTTTCTGTTTTTCCCTCAGCTGAATACCGAAGTCGGACATTTTTCTCTTTCTTTTCTGTCCGTGCACACCCGGTGTTATTTTTAGTCTTTTCAATAAATTGTGATGGGAATTAGATCCGGGTGTTTTTAGTCCTAAATCCACCCCTTCCCGTCTGGCCAATCTGTTTTTCGGACCTCTATATCTTGCCATAGTAATAACTTAATTAATAAATACCGCTCCAAAAAAGAATAATTTGAGGAGCGGGTTTTTATAAACTATACTCTTCTTTTTTTCTTAGGCCGAACCCCATTATGGGGCATCGGCGTAACATCAGCAATCATTGTTATCTGCAAACCGGCACTTTTCAATGCTCTTAAAGCAGCATCACGACCCGATCCCGGTCCTTTTATGAAAACGTCAACACTTCTTAATCTATTTTTCATCATTACTTTTTTAACAACCTGATCAACGGCGGAAGTCGCGGCAAAAGGAGTTGATTTCCTGGTACCTTTAAATCCGACACTGCCTGAACTGCCCCAACCGAGAGTATTGCCGTCAACATCGGTTACAGTAACAATTGTATTATTAAATGTAGAAGAAATAAAAACTTTACCTTTTTCCGCTATTTTTCCTGATTTTTTCATGAATTTTTTTTACTTTTTTAAAAATATTATTTATTATTCTTTTTGGCCTGTCGGTTTATCCAGCTTTGCTCTGATATCCTTCCGCATGGCACCGACTGTAGCACGTTTACCTCTTTTTGTTCGGGCATTGGATCTGGTTCTTTGCCCGCGGACAGGTAAACCCCGAGCATGCCTTAATCCCCGATAAGTATTAATTTCTTTAAGGTGTTTTATATTTTCAGCAATTTCGGCGCGTAAATCCCCTTCAACTTTATAATTTTTATCAATAGCTTTTTGGAGGCGGTTAATTTCTTCTTCAGTCAAATTAAGCACCTTTTTATTTGCTTCTACATTAGCATTTTCCAGTAAAAGACGGACATTACTCCTGCCTATTCCGTAAAGATAGGTCAATGCGATATCTATCCGTTTATGATCTGGTAAATCTATTCCTGCAATTCTAGCCATTAAATTAACCCTGCCTTTGTTTATGCCTGGGATTTTCGCATATTATATATACTTTGCCGCGGCGAACTACAACTTTGCATTTCTTGCATCTTTTTTCCACTGACGAATGTACTTTCATTATTAATATATAAATAAACTAAGCTATTTCAGCCTGTATGTAATTCTTCCTTTACCCAGATCATAAGGGGTTGTTTCCACCTTTACTTTATCCCCAGGCAGAATTTTAATATAATGTATCCTCATTTTCCCAGATAAGTGACACAACAATATACGGTCATTTTCTAATTTTACCCTGAATAAAGTGTTGGGCAGTGATTCAATTACCGTTCCTACTTCTTCAGTGGTTCCCTTATGAGTCATATTTTTTGGTCAAAAGAATAATACCGTGGGATGATATTGCCACGGTAGCCTCAAAGAGTCCAGACATTTTACCATCTTTTGTTTGTATTGTCCATCCGTCTCCCCTTTTAATTACAACTTCTGAAGTTCCCATATTATAGATAACCTCAACAGCAAAAACATTTCCGGGAACAATTTCGGGAGTTTCCAAGCGCGGACGGCTGACATAACAGGGAATTTCCGGTTCTTCATGAAGCTTTCGGCCGATACCATGTCCGATCAGGCTTTTGACAACATTAAATCCACCTGATTCAACGGTATTTTGAATAGCTTCAGAAATATCATAAATATAATTTCCTTCCTTGACCTGATCCAGAGAATTATTTAATGCCTGCCGGCCAATCTGTAAAAAATTTTCCTTTTCTTTCGCATTTTTCTCAGAAGGATTCTTAAGATAAACCGACCAGGAAGAATCCGTATGAAATCCGCGGTAAAATACTCCGCAATCGATACCGATAATATCACCTGGCCTGGCTTTATAACTATTTGGAATACCGTGAACCACAATATCATTTACACAGGCACAAATAGTCCATTTATATCCCGGGACCATTTTAAATGAGGGATCTGCCCCGCTTTTTGTAATTTCCGTCTCAGCCAAATTGTCAAGTTCCAGCATCGATACGCCAATTTTCAGGCTGCTTAACATTTTAGTCATAACATTATTCAAAATCATACCTCCTTCCTGCATAATTTTTATTTCCTTATCAGACTTTAATTCAATCCCCGTCATTATTGTTGACAGAATTTATAATATGGTGAAGTTGGCGAAAAAACTTATCCTTGGAATCATTATTCCTGATAATAAAATCTGCGGTTTTTTTCAATGAATTAATTTTTAAATCATTAATTTCGTAATCATCTCTTTTCTTTATATCCTTTTCTGACAGATTTCTTGAAATCCTTTTAATTAGCCTTTTTATCCGTATCTGTTTCCGGCTTTCAAGAAAAATTATTTTTATTGAAGACAAATAACGCTTAAAGTATTTATACTCCTCTGGACTACGCATTCCTTCAACAACTGCCAGATTATTTTTTTTCAAAATCGAAAATATTTGCCTAATATTTTTTCTGGCATATACATCAAGGCCGTAAATCCCCCTCAGTTTTCTTCTTATTTTATATTCGTTTTCCTCCGTAGACTGTAATTTTTGCTTCTTAAGATAACTTCCGGTAATATCACCCATTCTGATAACCGGAATATTTTTATTAACAAAAAAATTCCCGGCTATTGTTTTTCCTGTTCCGGGCAAACCCGTAAGGATAACAACAGTTTTAGACATTTTCAAATCAGATCTTACAGAAAATCTAAAATTGCCTGGCTCACTTCTTCAACTGACCGATTACCTTCAACCTGTAACAAAATTCCCAAATTTTTAAAATAATTTACCAACTCCTGTTCCATTTGCCTGTATTCTTTCAATCTCTTCCTTATCCTGCCAGGAGTATCATGAGAAATCCTGCTTCCGGGAAACAGTTTCCTTTTTCTTATTATTAGCCGGTCGTAAGCTTCATTATCACTAATATTAAGATAAATAAATTTATCGATCGCATATCCTATTTTATCCACATAGGAAACCAGAAATTCTGCCTGATTGATATTTCTGGGAAATCCGTCCAGTATAAAACCTTTTTTTGACTGCGGCTCTTTTAATTTATCACGCCAAAGTTGATACATGATGTCATCCTGAACATAGCTTCCCGATTCCAAAGCCAAACGACAAATCCTGCCAATTCTGTTATTCATTTCGGCTGCTTTTCTTACTAAATCTCCCGAAGTTAAAACCGGCAAATTCAGTTCCCGGGATAAAATTTGCGCCTGTGTCCCTTTGCCGGATCCTTCAGGGCCGTAAATAATCAGATGCATTGAGATTTACTTCAGAAAACCTTCGTAACTTCGCATTACCAGTTGGGCCTCTATCTGTTTTACAGTTTCCAGCACTACAGAAACTACAATCAGAATTGAAGTACCGCCTATGGTTAAGGCTGATATTCCGCTTATTTGACGCGCGATTGCAGGCATAACTGCAATTACTCCCAAAAAAACCGCTCCGGCCATGGTTATTCTGGTTAAAATGTAATTGAGATAATTGGCTGTAGGAGTACCCGGCCTAATTCCGGGAATGAAACCGCCGTATTTTTGTATTTCTGAGGAAATTTTCTGAGGATTAAAAGTAATGGCTGTATAAAAATAAGTAAAACCGATTACCAGTAAAAAATAAAATAGGTTATAAACAAGACCTTCAGAAGAAAAAAGCGATACCAGAAAATTGGCTGCACCTCTAAGTGTATTATTGGGAATCTGTGCGGCAAACCGGCCGACCAGTTGTGGTAATAATACGATGGAAACGGCAAAGATTATGGGAATTACACCGGCCTGATTCAATCTTAAGGGCAAGTAAGTTGTTGAACCCCCGTAAAGTTTGTTTCCCCTGATTCTTTTCGCATATGTTACCGGTACCTGGCGGACTGCTTCGTTAATAAATACAATTCCAGCGACAACAACAAAACTTAATGCTCCGAAAATAAGAATATTGGAAACCAACTCCTGGGAAACCAGAGACAGGGTTTGTCCGAAAAAAACAGGCAGACGACCGACTATACCGGCAAAAATAAGCAGAGAAATTCCGTTACCAATACCAAATTCCGAAATAAGTTCACCCAACCACATGAGAAGTACAGTACCGGCAGTCATTGTTGTCATAAGAGAGATTAAAAACAAAGGCGATAGCGATTCGATAATTCCCTGATTTCTCAATAACGCATACATACCCAGCGATTGAAGAACTGCCAAAGGAATAGTAAGGAAACGGGTATACTGATTTATCTTTTCCCTGCCCGATTCCCCTTCTTTTTGCAGTTCTTCGAGTTTGGGAAAAACAATAGTTAAAAGCTGAAGTATGATGGAAGCGTTAATATAAGGATTAAGTCCGATAGCCATTACGGAAAAATTGGCCAGAGTACCGCCTGAAAAAATATCAAGAAGACCCAGGAATTCACTTTGAGCAAAAAGAGCTTTAAGCTTTTCAAGATTTACTCCTGGAACCGGAATGTGCGCAAAAATTCTGAAGGCAAAAAAAATTAAAGCTGTAAAAATTATTTTTTTCCGGAGTTCTGGTGTTTTAAATGCAAGAATTATGGGTCTCAAATATTTATTCATACCTTAGAACTTAATACTTTACCTCCGGCTGAAATTATTTTTTTTGCAGCAGATTTGGACGTGGGAATATTTATCTGGAGCGGAACTTTTACCTGACCGTCTCCCAATAATTTAACACCATAAACAAGTGCCAAATCTTTTTTAACAAACCGTTTTTCGAATAGAAAATTAACATCTACCACAGTATTTTTGGGAACAGATTCCAAATCTTTAAGATTTATAATTAAAGGTTTAGAATTTACTCTTTTATTTCTGCCTTTACCCCTGAAAAGCGGCAGCCGTCTGACAAATTGTACTCCGGCTAAACCCTGACTTAGGGGAATTTTCCCCCTTGATTTTTGTCCTTTTGTACCCCTGCCGCCGGTTTTACCTTTGCCTGATCCCAATCCCTGGCCGAGTCTTTTTTTCTTTCCTTTTGATGTTTTGGATAAATTATTCAGATTAACCATAATTTAGACTTTTTTTAATTTTTTTAATGCAGCGAATGCGGCATATACATTAGATGCTTTATTATCCGTACCTAAAATTTTTGAAACAATATTTTTTATTCCAGCAGCTTCAATAACAGCCCTGATACTGCCGCCTGCTCTGATACCGGTTCCGGGCGGTGCCGGTTTCAGAAAAATTTTTGCGGCACCCAGCTTTAACCTTATTTCATGCGGAATAGATGTTTTAACAATTGGTACATCAATCATATGTTTTTTCGCATAACTTGAGGCTTTTCTTATCGAAGACGCAACATCAACCGCTTTTCCCAAACCCACACCGACTCGGCCTTTTTTATTACCGACAACAACCAAAGTGGAAAAACCGATCTTATTACCGCCGGATGTTTTTTTGGAAACCCGGTTAACTGAAATCACTTTTTCAACAAATTCATCTCCGTTTATCATATTTTAAGTCCATTGTCTCTGGCCTTATCTGCCAGAATTTTAATCCGACCGTGATAATGATATCCCCGCCGGTCAAAAACAACTTTATTAATTTTTGCTTTTTTAGCTTTCTTGGCAAGCAATTGCCCAACCAAAGAAGCGATTTCCTGAGGTTTCAGATTTTTTAAATTTTGGGACTTTAGCTCTTTTTGATGGACTGATAACAACGTCTTGCCACTGAAATCATCAATAAGCTGGGCACTGATGTATTTATTGGAACGGAATACGGCCAGACGAGGTCGGGATGAGGAACCGCGTATCCCTTTGGCAATAATTGATTTTTTCTTGTTTCGAATCAGCAAATGTCTTGGTATCATAATATATTAAATTTTTATTTTCCGGGTGCACCGCCAACGGCTTTGGCAGCTTTTCCAACTTTCTTTCTGATAGTTTCTCCCAAATACCTGATTCCTTTGCCTTTATAAGGCTCCGGCGGACGGACACGTCTTATTGTAGCGGCAATTTCACCAACGAGATATTTATTGATTCCGGTTACAGTAATTTTACTATCGCTAACTTTAAACGAAATTCCTTCAGGAGCAATTATCGGGACCGGGTGGGAAAAGCCAACATGAAGTGTAAGTTTATTACCCTCAATTTGCGCCCGATAACCTACTCCGATCATTTCCAAAGTTTTATGCCAACCAGACTTAACACCGGTGACTGCATTTCTTGTCAATGAATAATAAAGCCCCAATAGGCTCAAATCCTTTTGGTCGCCTTTTTTTTTAAAAGTGATCATATTAGATTCCAGAACAGGCTGAAGCTCTTGGGGTACCGGTAAAGTCAATGAACCAAGAGGACCGGACACGACTATGTTATTACCGTCAATATCAACCTTGACTTCGGATTCAATTGTAATTGGTTTTTTTAATTTAGCCATTTTATTCACCAGATTTTACAGATTAACTCTCCTCCCAGTTTCTTTTTTCTGGCTTCCTTATCAGAAATAACTCCTTCGGGAGTTGATAATAAAGCTATTCCCAAACCGCTATAAACTCTAGGAATTTCCTTATAACCGGTGTAAGAACGCCTCCCCGGTTTGCTGATAATTTTAATATCAGTTATTTTGGGTTTTTTATCCTGATAAAGCAGGTCTATTAATAAATTTTTACCGACTTTTGCATTTTTTACTTCAATTTTTCCGAGAAAACCGTAGCGGCTCAATACGTTAGCCAGTGCCTGCTTATACTTTGAATGAGGTATTTCTACCCGGGTTTTCCGGGCCATATAAGCATTTTTTACTCTTATAAGAAAATCAGAAACAGGATCAGTCATAATATTTGTTTACCAACTGGCTTTAATAACTCCGGGTAACTGGCCTTTGTGCGCCAGTTCCCTGAAGCATAAACGACATAAACCGAACCGGCGGTAAAACCCCCGGCTTCGTCCGCACAATTGACAACGATTACGGAATCTAACGGTAAACTTTTGCTTTTTTTTGAATTTGACAATATCAGATTTTTTAGCCATATCATTTGGTATGAAATTATAGCACGCTTAGCAGTATATCAATTATTTCTTTCATTCTTTTTTAAACGGAAAACCGAGATGAGACATTAATTTTTTAGAAGAGTTTGCACCGGCATTTGTTACAAATGTTATTTCCAGTCCCCTGATTTTGTCAACCTGGCTGTAATCTATTTCCGGAAAAACTATCTGTTCTGATAAACCAAGCGTATAATTTCCCATTTTATCAAAACCGGTATTGGGAATGCCCCTGAAATCCCTGATACGGGGAAGAACGATTTTGGATAATTTTTCAATAAAATCAAACATTTTCCTTGCTCTTAATGTAACTTTAATTCCGACAACATCACCTTTTCTGACTTTGAAAGTGGATATATCCTTCCGGGCAACGGTCGGAACAGCTTTTTGGCCGGTTATTATACTTAGCTGTTGGATCACCTGATCAATAACCTTTTTATTGCTAAGAGCCTCGCCCAGACCGACATTAATTACAACCTTTTCCAGTTTTGGAACTGACATGATGTTTTTCAGACCGAGTTCCTTAAATAACTGTTGCCTTCCTTTTTGATGATAATTATCGTAAAGAGTTGTCATTTTTTATATTTTTGCTTTGCATTTCCGGCAAATTCTGAACTTTTTTTTATTTTTTTCCAGACTATATCCTATCCGTGTTTGTTTACCGCATTTGGGACAGATAAGGGATACATTACCAACAACCAGCGGCCTTGAAAATGATATTATTCCTCCCGGATTCTGTTCGTCCCTTTTTTTCATGTGTTTTTTATACACATTAAGACCGGGGACCAAAACACTTGCTCTTTTCGGGAAAACTTTCTCAATTTTTCCGCGTTTACCCTTATCTTTGCCGGCGGTAATCAATATCTCATCTCCTTTTTTTAATTTCAAGACCATTAATAAACCTCCTGGGCCATGGAAACAATCTTGTTAAATCCTTTTTCTTTTAATTCCCTAGCGACCGGTCCGAAAATTCTGGTGCCTTTTGGATTTTTATCATCAGGGTTATCAATTATTACGGCAGCATTATCATCAAACCGGATATATGAACCGTCCGGTCTTCCTTTTTCTTTTCTTGTTCTGACCAATACCGCTTTCACCATTTCGTGATTTTTAACCTGTCCTGTCGGACTGGCCTGTTTAACTACACATGTAACGATATCACCTAATTCTGCCTTTTTTTTATTTCCCCGACCGTGTACCTGAATAACTGCCAATCTGCTGGCACCGGTATTATCAGCAACATTTATAATGGATCTTAATTGGATCATAATATCTCCACCAGCAAATAATGTTTTTCTTTTGAAACAGGTCTCACCTGCCTAATCCTGACACTGTCACCGACATTAACCTTTTTATCTTCATTATGAACTTTATACCTTTTTGTTCTGATTAAAATTTTCCGGTAAACAGGATGAGTGACCTGTCTTTTTACTTCGACAATAATTGTTTTATTCATTTTTGTTGATACAACTTTTCCTGTCAGTTTATTCATAATTTAGCCAACTCCTTTTGTCTTATAATTGTTTTTATTCTGGCAATATTTTTTCTTAACTTACTTTCGATATTGACATCTTTTGATTTACCCGCCGACTTGTCAAGATTTGTTTTTTTTAGCTGATCAATTAATTCCTGATATTTTTTATTCAATTCAGAAACGGATCCAGATAAATATTCTTTCAATTCAGTTTTTTTCATAATTTATTCTTTTCTAACGAATTTGGTTTTTATCGGCATTTTTGAACCGACAACATTCATCGCTTTCCGAGCAGCTTCCTCAGTGATTCCGCTGATTTCGTAAATAATCCTTCCGGGCCTTATTGGAAAAACAAATTCAACAACATCTCCTTTACCGCCTCCCATTCTGACTTCCGGCGGTTTATCACTGACAGGTTTATCGGGAAAAATTCTGATATAGACCCGTCCGCCCTTTTGGGTATATCTTGTTAACACGCGCCGGCCGGCTTCCAATTGCCTGGAAGAAATCCAACCCGGCCGGGTAGCCTTGATACCGAAATCACCAAATACAATACTGGTTCCCCGACTGGCATTCCCTCCAAGTGTTCCCCGAAATTGTTTTCTATATTTAGCTCTTTTAGGTGTAAACATAATAAAAATTAATTTTTACGATTCATTAATTTATATATTAGATTTGCATATCCAAACTTTAACACCGACATATCCGGATTTTGTTAAAGCAGGAATATGAGCAAAATCAATATCTGCTCTGATTGTAGACAGCGGAATGCTGCCGTATTTATATGTTTCTTTTCTTCCAATTTCGGCACCGGCAATCCGGCCGGAAAGCATTATTTTGGCGCCTTTCGCTCCGGCATTTTTTGTTTTTTCCAGAGCAAAATTAACAACTCTTTTATGCGGCAGTCTTTTTTCCAACTGTTCGGCAATTTGTGACGCGACAAAATAAGCATTAAGATTTGGTTCTTTTACGGGTTCAACTCTGATATCCAGCTTAATTGAATTCTTCTGATCTGCAATTAATCCCGAATCTTTGCGGTGTTTTATAATACTATTTTGAATAAATTTTTTTAATTCTTCCAACCCCTGTCCTCCCCGGCCGATTACCATTCCCGGTCTGACAACATGAAGAATTATATTAATGGTATTTATAGACCTTTCAATTTCCACTGAAGTTAAACCAACTGATTTTATGCGTTTAAACAGCAGTTCTCTCAAACGGGTATCTTCAAGAACAAAATTTTTGTACTGCTTATGTCCGGCAAACCAGCGGGATTCCCAAGTATGGGTTGTGCCTAAACGGAAACCATTGGGATTTATTTTTTGACCCATTTAAATATTCTCCTTACCGGTTTTACTTTTCTTTCTAATCTTCCCTGTCAGGGCTTTTAGAGCGCCTGTGTCTTGTAGACGCTCTGATTTTTCATCAGGTTTAATATTTACATCAGTCTGTTTTTTTGCGGAAACTTTTTTATTTTCAACCACTTTTACCATGATATGGCTGGTTCTTTTTTTAATCGAATGGGCCATACCCCTGCTGACAGGTTGCCATCTTTTTAAAATTGGACCTTTATTGACTATTACTTCCTTTATAATTAAATCCGTTGAATTCAATTTAAGATTGTTAACGGCATTAGACTTGGCTGATAAAACTGCCTGCGACAACAGTCTGGCAGCTTTTCCGGGAACAAACTGCAATCTGTCCAGAGCCTTATTCGGCGCAAGTCCGACAGTTAATTTTGACAAAGCCTTCATTTTTTTCGGTGATATTCTCTGATATTTGATTATGGCGTGAGTTTCCATATAGTTTGAAAAAATTATTGTTAAGTTTTTTCCAAAATTCTTTTAGTAACCTGTCCGTGACCCCGAAAAGTTCTGGTCGGCGCAAATTCTCCCAGTCGGTGACCAACCATACTTTCGGTAATAAATATTTCAATAAATTTTCGTCCGTTATGAACGGCTATTCTGGACCCGACGAAATCAGGAGGTATCTGACTTGCCCTGGCCCATGTTTTGATAGGGACGGTATCATCTTTTTGCTTGCCTTTCAAAACTTTTTTTAGTAAATTCTGGTCAATATAGGGACCTTTTTTACTTGATCTTGACATATTTTTTATCTCTTTCTCTTTGAAATAATATATTTATTCGAATATTTTTTCCTATTGCGGGTAATTTTCCCCCTGGCAATTTTACCCCATGGAGTTTTGGGATGTTTTAAACCGACTCCGGAGCGGCCTTCACCGCCGCCGTGAGGATGGGAATCGGGATGCTGGGCAGTTCCTCTGACAGTTGGTCTTCTACCCATACGTCTTGCCCGTCCGGCTGTTCCCAGCGGTGTATCTTTCCAGGAAGCATTACCCAATTGCCCAATTGTTGCCAAACCGGAACTCCGAACCCGGCGGACTTCACCTGAAGGCATTTTCAAATGGACAAAATCTTCTTCTTTGGCTAATATTGAAGCTTGGGTTCCGGCACCTCTTACTAATTGGCCGCCGCGGCCGGGATGAAGTTCAATATTATGAACCGAAATTCCTACGGGAATATTTTTAAGGGGCATGGCATTCCCCGTTTTGGCTTCAACATCGTTTCCGGAAATTACCGTATCACCGATATTAACCCCGACCGGTTTTAACATATATCTTTTTTCACCGTCGGTATAATGAACCAGTGCCAAATCAACATTTCTATTGGGATCATATTCAAAAGCAACTATCCGGCCGACTACGTCAAACTTATTTCTTTTAAAATCAATATTCCGATAAAATCTTTTTTGACGTCCTCCCTGATGTCTGACTGTTATTTTTCCGGTATTATTTCTGCCTGATTGTTTCCGTAAAATCCGCAGCAGAGATTTTTCCGGTCTGATAGCCGTATATTTATTCATTAAGTTTTACCTCCGACTTCAAAAAGTTCAATGATTTCTCCTTTTTTTAATTTGACTCTGGCCCTTTTTTTATCCGCAAGCTTACTTTTACGCCTTTTTTTTCCGACTAATTTAACTTTGCCTTTGATTATTAAAGTGTTTATTCCGGTTACATGAACATTGAACAGGCGTTCCACTTCTTTGGTAATTTCTATTTTATTGGCAGCTTTGTCAACATCAAAAGTGTAAACCCCGGATTTAACATCCGATAAAGATTTTTCGGTAATAACAGGTTTCTTGATAACAATATTTCCGAGAATCATGTTGATTTTTTATTTATTAACGGTTTTTATACCCGGGTAAAGGGTTTTTTTATCCTTTTTCATTTTTCCGGAAATAGCAGTTGATCCGGATTTTTCCCTCAAAGATTCAATTACTTTTTTCATTAAAATTACATTTGTTGCTTTCATAACTTCATATGTATTGAGCTGATTAACAGGAGTTACGGAAAGATTTTGCAAATTCCTGGATGCCAAAAAAACTTCCCGATTAACTTTATCAGTCACCAGAAGAGTTTTTGTAAATTTATCTTTTTTCTTGTTAAAAAGATTAAAACTCGTTAGAAATTTAGCCATTTCTTTGGTTTTTGGAGGAAAATCATTAAAATCCATAACAATTTTTACCGAATCGGAGTTAAATTTTTGCGTAAGAGCTTGAAAAAGAGCTTTTGTTTTCATTTTATACGGAAAATTAAGGCTGTAATTTCTGATTTTCGGTCCGTGGGCAATTCCGCCACCGACAAAAATCGGTGCTTTGATGTCGCCATGTCTGGCCCGGCCGGTACCTTTCTGGCGGTATATTTTCCGGGTTGAACCCGAAGTTTCGCTTCTCGTTTTTACTTTATGCGTTCCTGCCCTTTGATTGGCCAGGTAAATTCTGACTGCCTGGGCTAAAAGTTGAGGATTTACCGGTACACCGAATATTTCGGACGGAAGAGTAATTTTAGCAATTTTATTACCCTGCAAATTAAAGACATCCGTTTTTAAAACGGTTTTATCTAAATCATTTCGGGTAACCGGTTTTTTTCGGGGCATATTTTATTTTTCCTTAAATATTTTTCTGATTATTAATAAAGAGTTTCTTTTTCCGGCTACCAAACCTTTCACTGTCAGGATATCTTTATCCGGGTCGACATTAATAATTTCCAAATTTTTCACCGTGACTCTGTCATTTCCCATCCGGCCGGCCATTCTTTTTCCTTTATAAACCCGTCCAGGAGTGGTGGTTTGACCTATTGAACCGGGAGCTCTTTCACGATCTGACTGTCCGTGTGTTCTGGGGCCTCCTTTAAAATGATGCCTTTTGACGACACCGGCAAATCCAATACCTTTTGATGTGCCGGTAACCCAGACCCGGTCACCAGCCTTAAACACTTCCGAAGCGGTAATTTTATTTCCCGGTTTTACAGATTCCCCGACGGAATCAATGTCCTCAAGTTTTACTTCTTTTAAAAAACGGGGCGGATTTTTATCCATCCCCGATTTTTGCAATTGTCCCAATAATGCTTTAGAAATAGTTTTCGGACGGCGGTTACCCAATCCGAGAATGACGGCATCATAGCCGTCTTTGTCTTTTTGTTTTATTCCGACAATACGACAAGGACCGGTTAATATATTGGTAACCGGAATTCTATTACCCTTTTTGTCAAAAGTTTGAGTCTGATTAATTTTTGATCCGATTATTGCATTTAACATGATAAATAAAAAAATTCTCTAAAAAAATTAGCCCCGGATCGGGGCTAAATAGATTCCTAATCCGTGTACTCTAATTGTCTGCAATAGAGCAGAACAGAAACTTAACTTTTTTTTCTAATTTATCGTAGTTTCTTAACACTGGCCTTACATTTTGATAGTAATATCCACTCCAGCAGGTAATTCCAAATGCATAAGAGAATCGATAGTTTTATCCGTCGGTTCAATTATATCAATTAGCCGTTTATGAGTTTTAATTGTAAAATCCTCACGGCTATCCTTATCGGTAAAGGGAGACCGAGGGACGGAATAATGTTCACGATGCGTCGGAAGCGGAATAGGACCTACAACACGGGCACCGGTTCTTATAGCCGTATCCAATATTTTCTGACAGGAATCATCAATGATTCGACCGTCATAAGCTTTTAAACGTACTCTTATTCTCCCTTTCGGCATTCGTTTTAAAGGTTCCTTATACCAATAATTACTTTATTATTTTTGTGATAACTCCGGCACCGACTGTATGTCCGCCTTCGCGAATAGCATAGCGCTGACCTTCCTCCAGAGCTACCGGAACTATCAATTTTACAGTCATTTTGGCATTATCACCGGGCATCACCATTTCAACACCTTTAGGCAAAGTTACTTCCGCGGTAACATCTGTTGTTCTAATGTAGAATTGAGGCCTGTATCCGGTAAAAAACGGAGTATGACGGCCTCCTTCTTCCTTAGTCAGAATATAAGCCTCTGCCTCAAATTCCGTATGAGGTGTAATTGAACCGGGCTTGGCGATTACCTGGCCTCTTTCGACCTGGTGTTTTTCGATTCCTCTTAAAAGAAGGCCGACGTTGTCGCCGGCTACACTCTCTGATAAGGATTTTCTGAACATTTCAATTCCGGTAATTACGGTTTTTTGAGTCGGTTTAATTCCGATAATTTCTATTTCTTCATTAATTTTTACAGTTCCCCTTTCAGCCCGACCGGTAACAACAGTACCCCGGCCTTTGATAGAAAAGACATCTTCAATAGGCATAAGGAACGGTTTTTCCGTATCTCTTTTAGGTTCAGGAATATATTCGTCAACTACATTCATAAGTTCCTGGATGGCTTTTACATCCGCCTCATTCCCCTCAAGAGCTTTCAAAGCGCTTCCTTTGACAAAAGGCACTTTATCTCCGGCGAAACCATATTTTGTAAGAAGTTCCCTAACCTCCATTTCAACAAGGTCCAATAGTTCTTTGTCGGCAACCATATCGGTTTTATTCATAAAAACAACTATGGCCGGAACATTGACCTGGCCTGCTAAAAGTATGTGTTCCCGGGTTTGCGGCATCGGTCCGTCAGGAGCGGAAACTACAAGAATAGCGCCATCCATTTGAGCGGCACCGGTAATCATATTTTTAATGTAATCAGCATGTCCTGGAGCATCAATATGGGCATAATGGCGTTTTTCCGTTTCATATTCCGAATGATGAATATTGATGGTAACCCCGCGGGCTTTTTCTTCCGGAGCGTTGTCAATTTCTTCATATTTTAAAGCTTTGGCTAATCCTTTATCCGCCAATACATGGGTGATTGCTGAAGTCAGAGTTGTTTTTCCGTGATCAACATGGCCAATTGTACCGATGTTAAGATGCGGTTTGGTCCTTTTAAAAGTATCTTGAGCCATTAATATTTCTCCTTTCGCTTTTTTAACTAAATAAAAAACTACCCAAGTTTTTTTGGGTAATCAGAATTATACAATAAGGATTGTGGCGGCGCAAGTGGTGTGTAATAAAATCACAATTATGGTCCATTGACAGCTGTTATCGGTTTAAACTACGATGAGATTATATAAATGTTTGAATTTATAAAAACTCATAAAGTTACGGTAATTCTCCTTTTGGTAATCGCATTGTTCCTTTTTAAAAATATTTTTGTGGCGTTTCCGTTTTCAGACAGAACTCAAAGGAATTATACCGGCGGCTATGATACAGGGATTTCCCAGGAAATGAACCTCAAATCCGCGCCGGCTTTTGAAAGAAACATTCTGCCTCCTTCTTCAGATTACGCCCCGGCACCTGAAGTTTCTGATCGAAAAGTTATCCGGGAATCCCAAATGTCCCTGCAGGTTAAAAATGTCCGAACGGCTGTTGATGAAATAACTGACTATGCCCAAAGGCAGGACGGTTATATGGTTAACACTTCAATTTCCAATCCCGGAGAAGCTCCAACCGGTACTATTACCATCCGTATTCCTCAAACAAAATTAAACGACTACCTTTCTTTTTTGAGAACCTTGGGTATCAAAGTTGTTTGGGAAAATATTTCAGGAACTGATGTGACCGATGAATATGTCGATTTGGACGCAAGGATTGCCACTCTTAATCAAACTCAAGCCAAATTTGAGGAAATATTTACCAGGGCAACGGAAATTTCCGATATTATCAATATTCAAAGGGAAATTATTAATACCCAATCCCAGATAGATTCTTATAAAGGCCAACAGAATTATCTTGACAAAAGCTCTCAAATGTCGAAAATTACAGTATATCTGTCAACGGATGAATTCTCCCTACCCTATGCTCCTTCCGAATCCTTCAGGCCTGAAGTTATCTTTAAACAGGCGGTCAGAACTCTGGTTACCCTGATTCGGAAAATTGCGACTTTAATTATCTGGACTTTGGTATATTCAGTGATTTGGGTCCCGGTATTGATACTGATATTATATTTAAAAAGGAAGAAATAAACTTCAAGGTGAGTCTTTTTCAGCCGCGGACGACCTGAGGATTAACACTGGCTACTATTTTTTCCGTAATATTTTTTGGTACTTCTTCATAATGTGAAGGTTCCATATAGTAAGTGGCCCTGCCTTGAGAGAGAGATCTTAGTGTTGTGGCATAACCGGATAATTCCGAAAGAGGTACTAAAGCATTTATTATTGATACTTTCCCTCTTTTTTCAGTATTTAATATTTGGGCACGTTTGCTGGATAAATCTCCAATTACAGTTCCCATAAATTCATCGGGAGTGGTAACTTCCACTTTCATTATCGGTTCCAGTAAAGAAAGTCCGGCCTGTTTTACGGCATTTTGAAGTGCAATACTTCCGGCAATTTTGAATGCAATATCTGAAGAGTCGACTTCATGGTAAGTTCCGTCATATAAAGTTACTTTAATATCAACCAACGGATAACCCGCCAATACGCCTTTTTCCAAGGCTTCTTTAACTCCTTTTTGAACTGACGGAATAAATTCATTGGGAATGGCTGCTCCTTTGATGGCATTGACAAATTCATATCCTTCTCCCCTGCTTTTAGGTCCAACTCTTAACAAACAATGCCCGTATTGACCGCGACCGCCTGTTTGCCGGATATATTTTCCTTCACCTGATGCTTCACTTTTAATGGTTTCCTTATAGGCAACCTGCGGGGCACCGACGTTGGCGTCCACTTTAAATTCCCTTTTCATTCTGTCAACCAATACTTCCAAATGCAGTTCTCCCATTCCCCAGATTATGGTCTGACCGGTTTCCAAATTTGATTTGACGATGAAGGTAGGATCTTCTTCAGCCAGTTTTTGCAGTGCCTGACCCATTTTTTCCTGATCAGCTTTAGTTTTGGGTTCGATAGCTAATGATATAACCGGTTCAGGAAAGCTAATCTGTTCCAGAAGAATAGGATTTTGGGGATCTGATAAGGTATCCCCTGTGCCCGTATCTTTCAGACCGACAATTGCCACAATTTCTCCGGCCAGCGCTTCCTGAATATCTTCACGCTGGTTGGCATGCATTAACAAAAGGCGGCCAATTCTTTCCTGTTTTCCTTTGGTTGTATTCCAGGTGTAAGAACCTGAGTTTAAGCGCCCAGAATAAATGCGCATATATGTCAGTTTTCCGACATGAGGATCCAACTGAATCTTGAAGGCTAAGGCGGAAAACGGTTGATCGGTATAAGTTTTCCGGACTTCTTCCTGATTGGTTTTTGGGTTTACACCTTTGATTAAAACAATATCAAGAGGAGAAGGCAAATAGTCAACTATCGCATTAAGAAGAGGTTGAACTCCTTTATTTCTTAAAGAAGACCCGGCATAAATCGGAACCAGTTTATAGGCAATTGTAGCCTGTCTTAAAGCTTTTTTAAGCTCATCAAGATCAGGTTCCTTGCCTTCCAAATATTTTTCCAACAGAGAATCATCATTTTCACAAATCTGCTCTATTAACTTGTGCCTGTAAGTCTCAACGTCTTTTTTCATATCAGCCGGTATTTCGTCCTTAATTTCATATTCGGCTCCCATCTCATCGCTACCCCAAATCAGACTTTTTTGAGTTAAAAGATCAACGATACCTTTAAAATCATGCTCTTTGCCAATCGGCAAAGTCATTACTGCCGGATTGGCACCTAAACGGTCTTTTATCATTTTCACTGTCCTATGAAAGTCCGCCCCTAATTTATCCATTTTATTTATGAAACAGATTCTGGGGACTTTATATTTATCAGCCTGATGCCAGACAGTTTCTGACTGAGACTGTACTCCTTCTTCAGCATCCAGGACGGTTACTCCGCCGTCAAGAACTCTTAATGACCGCTCTACTTCAGCGGTAAAATCAACGTGGCCGGGAGTATCAATTATATTTATTCTGGTACCGTGCCAAAAAGTGGTAGTGGCTGCAGCCATAATGGTAATGCCTCTTTCTTTTTCCTGGGGCATCCAATCCATTTGGGTAGTTCCTTCATCAATATCACCTAATTTATAGGTTTTACCGGTATAATAAAGGATTCTTTCGGTCGTGGTTGTTTTTCCGGCATCAATATGCGCAATAATTCCAATATTTCGGATTTTTTCAAGAGAAACATTCCTTTCTTTAGAATCGGTTGATTGTCCTGCCATAATTTTTAATAAATTCTATAAAAAAATAACTAGGGTATAAAATCCCTAGCTTAATGCAAAAAAAACTTTCCCTTACCAACGGAAATGTGAAAAGGCTTTATTGGCTTCTGCCATTCGGTGGGACAAATCTTTTTTCCTGACAGCCTCACCGGTATTATTGTAAGCATCAACAAGTTCCGCCGCCAGCTTGTCCGAAAAAGTATGGTATTCCTTATTGGATCTTTTGTTGGCAGCTTCGATAAGCCATCTTATTGACAGGGATATTTTTCTGTCTCCGCGTACTTCCGTTGGCACCTGATAAGAAGCACCGCCTACCCGGCGGGATTTGACTTCCATTCTTGGACTGACATTATTTAAGGCAGACTGAAAAACTTCGAGCGGATCGAGTTTTTTACTTTTTATTTTATCAAGAGCATTGTAAACCTGTTTTTGGGCTACCGATTTTTTTCCGCTGAGCATTACCCGATTAATAAATCTGTTCAACAGCCTATTTCCGAAAATCGGATCGGGTTCAATTACTCTTTTTTTTATTTTTCCAGCTCTCCCCATAATGCATTAATTGGTAATTTTATTTCAGACGGCAGGTGCCGGTTGGTGAGTGGCGCCCGGTACTTCAGCACGGGTTGAAATGTCCGCACCGCCTGATTTAGTACCGTATTTTGATCTTCCTTTTTTACGGCTTGCGACACCGGAAGTATCATATTTACCACGAACGATATGATATTTAACTCCGGGAAGATCTTTGACTCTGCCGCCGCGAACCAGAACAATGGCGTGTTCCGTTAATTCATGACCTATACCGGGAATATAAGCGGTGATTTCCTGTTTATTTGAAAGTCTGACCCTGGCAACTTTTCTCAATGCGGAATTGGGTTTTTTCGGAGTCATAGTTTTTACCAAAGTTACAACTCCCCTTTTAAAGGGAGCCGGAATTTGCTTCATTTCCCGGTCTTTGGCATTAAAGTATTTTCTTAAAGCAGTAGCTTTAACTTTTTTAGCAGTCTTTTTACGACCGTATTTGATTAATTGATTTATTGTCGGCATAACTTATTAAGACTTAAAAAATTGGAACTTTCAGAAGTTCCACTGTTTATATAAAACTAATAAAAAACTAATTCCTGATGAACCGGCAGAGAAGAGCTATAAAGCTTTAATTATTGCTCTTTCGGGTGTAACCGGAATAAGTCTTCCGATTATAACATTTTCTTTCAGACCTAACAAATTATCTTCTTTACCTGCCAAGGCAGCATCAGTTAAGACACTGGTTGTTTCCTGAAATGAGGCGCTTGACAACCAAGATTGGGTGTAAAGCGATGCCCGTGTTATTCCCAAAATTATAACTTGGGCTGTAGAGGGCTCACCTCCTGAGGCCAAAATTCTGGAATTTTCTTCTTCAAAATAAGATTTGTCAACCAATTCACCCGGAAGAAGAATAGTGTCTCCCGGGCTCTCTATTCTAACTTTATCGCTCATTTTTCTGATAATTACCTCAAAATGTTTATCATGAATCGGGATTCCCTGAGATTCGTAAACTTTCTGAATTTCGGCGAGCAGATAATTTTGAGTATCAATAACGCTTCTTATCTGCAGGACTTCTTTTATGTCAAGAGGTCCCATTGTCAGCGCCTCACCCGCGGAGATTATTTCCCCATCTTTAACCCTTAATTCACTTGTTTTTGGTACAAAATAATTTCTTTCCTCAACCGGTTTTATAGCGACACTTTTAATTTTAATATCGTAGCCGTTATCTTTTTCTTCAACGGTAACTTTTCCGGAAATATCCGCAAGCGGTGATGTTATTTTCGGTGTTCTTGCCTCAAATAATTCTTCCACTCTGGGTAATCCCTGAGTTACGTCAAGACCGACAATACCGCCGGCATGCCTGACTCTCATTGTCAATTGAGTTCCCGGTTCTCCAATTGATTGTGCGGCAATGATTCCGACCGGTGTTCCTATTTCAACAAATTTTTTAGTAGCCAAATCAATACCGTAACAATTAGCACATAACCCTTGTTTAGACTCACAAGTTAAAGGTGAACGAACAGTTACACTTTGAACGTCTTTTAACTTAATGAGAATATCTTCAGTTATCAATTCACCTTTTTTTAAAATAGCTTTTTTTGATTTAGACAGTTGTACGTCTTCGGCTAAAACTCTACCCACAACTCTCAATTCCAGAGATGATTGCCTTTTATCAGTTCTTCCTATTTTAAATCCCTTGGTTGTCCGGCAATCTTCTATCCTGATTATGGCATCATGAGCTACATCAATCAGCCTTCTGGTTAAATACCCTGCATCTGCTGTTTTTAAAGCGGAATCGGTTAATCCTTTTCTTGAGCCGCGGGTAGAAGTAACGTATTCAAATATGGATAACCCTTCCCTGTAGTTGGATTTTGTTGGCAGTTCAACAATTTTACCTAATGGATCAACAACCAATCCTTTAACGGCAGATAACTGTTTAAGCTGATCTTTGGAAGCCCTGGCTCCTCCTGAATTAATGATTAATTTAACCGGATTGTCATTGCTCATCGAACCCCAGGTTGAATCGGCCAGTCTTTCAGTAATATCTATCCAAATTTCATTCTGGAGCCTCTTTCTTTCTTCATTGGTGATCAGACCCTGCTGATAATTCTGTTCAACTTCAGCAACTCTATTTTCAGCTTCCCTGATCATTTTTTTCTTTTCGGGAATAATGATATTGTCAAACAGGGAAACCGATACTCCGCCGGCAAGAGTTGCTCCCATAAAGCCGAAGTCTTTAAATCTGTCTATTAATGCGGAAACCTCTTCCTGGGAAAAGAGGTCAAATGCTTTGGTAATTATGGATTTAATTGTACCGACTTTGACGTTGTCATTATAAAATCTTAATTCAGGAAGAAGTATTTCATTAAATAAAACACGGCCTCCGGATGTTCTCAAGATTTTTCCTCCAATATAAACCCTGATCGGTTCCCTTAAATCAATTTTTCCAGACTGGAAAGCATGGATTACTTCTTTTTCATCACTGTATATATGCAAATCTTCATCACTAATTGAATTTGAAGCTTCGGGGAGACTGGTCAAGTAAAAGCATCCCAGAGCCATTTCTTTATTAGGTATTGTAATCGGTGTTCCGTCAGCAGGTTTTAATAAATTGTTGGTAGGCATCATTAATTCTTTAGCTTCATCCTGAGCTGATTGGGATAATGGAACATGGACAGCCATCTGGTCGCCGTCAAAATCTGCATTATATCCGGCACAGACACAAGGGTGAATTCTAATGGCCGAACCTTCAATCAGAATAGGATAAAAAGCCTGTATTCCGAGCTTATGAAGAGTAGGCGCCCTGTTTAACAGTATCGGATGATTCTTAGTAATTTCTTCGAGAATGTCAAATACTTGGGCTTCTCTTCCTTCAAGAATATTTTTGGCGCTTTTAACATTAGGAGCCAGTCCTCTCATTATCAGTTCTCTTAGTACAAACGGTTTAAAAAGTTCCAATGCCATTTCTTTGGGGAGACCGCATTGGGTTAATTTCAGTTCGGGACCGACAACAATGACTGATCTGCCCGAATAATCAACCCGTTTTCCCAAAAGATTTTGTCTAAATCTGCCCTGTTTTCCCCGTAACATATCGGACAGGGATCTCAATTGTTGTCCTCCGGCGGCACGACCAGTTGGTCTTTGGCTGGCATCAATAAGTGAATCAACAGCCTCCTGAAGCATTCTTTTCTCATTCCTCAGAATTATTTCCGGAGCACCCAATTCGATTAGATGTTTTAAGCGGTTGTTGCGGTTAATTACTCTCCTGTATAAATCGTTAAGATCTGATGTGGCAAATTTTCCCCCGGTCAACTGTACCATCGGACGCAAATCAGGCGGAATAACAGGTAAAATCGTGATAATTGTCCATGAAGGCTCTATTCCGGATTTTTTCAAACTCTCAATAACTCTTAATCTTTTAGTAGCCTTTATTTTTCTTTGACTTACGCTTTCCTGGGCCTCTTTTCGCAAGACGCCGATAATTATGTTCAATTCCATTTTTTTAAGTATATCCAGGATACATTCAGCCCCCATACCGACTGTCAGAAAAGAGGCTACATTGTATTCCCTTAACTTTAAATATTCGTCCTCTGATATTACGGTGTGGGGTTTAACCCTGTTTACAAGTTCGGAAATAGTAGTATAAATTTCCTTTGCTGTAGCTTCCTCAGAGGCAAATTCTTCAGATAAAATTGTCAGTTGCTGTTTTTTCCGAAAATCCAATTCCTGGAGAGTTAAATCCCTGGTTTCCTTACTTTTAATTTTTTCAGACATAACTTTTTTTTCACTGGCGAATTCCTTCTCAAATTCGGCTATTTTTCCCTGATAGACTTTTTGTCTTTCTTCCTTTCTCTTTTCAAAAACTGATTTAAGATTATCCTGCGCCTTTTTATGAGCATTTTTATCGACTTCGGTAACCAAATATGCTGCAAAATAAATTACATTTTCCAACGCTTTGGGGGTTATATCCAAAATCAAGGATAATTTTGAAGGTGTTCCTTTAAAAAACCAGACATGGGCTACCGGGGCTGCTAATTTTATACTGCCCATTCTCTCACGTCTAACTTTACTTTGAGTAACTTCAACACCGCATTTATCACAGACTATGCCCCGGTATCTGATTCTTTTATATTTTCCGCAATAGCATTCCCAATCCTTTGTCGGACCGAAAATTCTTTCATCGAATAAACCGTCCTTTTCGGGTTTTAAAGTGCGGTAATTTATTGTCTCGGGTTTGGTTACTTCACCGTATGACCAGGATATAATATCCTGAGGTGAAGCTAATTTAATCTGGAGTCCTTCAAAATCAACAATATTTCCGAAATTCCCTTTTTTATCCATTATCTATTCCTCCTGTTGTAATTGTTCGTTTTTAACAACTTCTTCCGATTTTCCGCTTTTATCTTCAACAATTTCTTCTCCGGCAGCCTTGGCCAATAATTTAGCCTCGACAATTTCTGATGCTTCGGTCACGTCAGATGGAGGGGCCTGCTTCTTGGTAAATGTAACGGTACCGGTCGGCATCACATTTAATCCTAACGCCTGCAGTTCTTTTACCAGAACTTTAAAGGATTCCGGTATAGTTGAAGCCGGTATATCTGTTCCTTTGACAATGGCTTCAAATGCACGGGCACGTCCGACAACATCATCTGATTTTATGGTTAACATTTCCTGTAAAGTGTGCGCGGCCCGATGTGCTTCAAGCGCCCAGACTTCCATCTCTCCCAGTCTTTGACCTCCCATTTGAGCTTTACCTCCAAGCGGCTGTTGAGTAACAAGCGAGTAAGGACCGGTCGAACGGGCATGAGTCTTATCTTCGACCATGTGGATTAATTTCATTATGTAGGCAATTCCGACAACGACGGTCTCTTTATACGGCTCACCTGTTCTACCGTCAAAAAGTATTGTTTTACCATCTACGGGTAAATTGTATTTTTTAAATTCTTCGATAATTTTATCTTCTTTTATAGTTTCAAAAACCGGCACGCTAACTTTATAATTTGCGTGATTAGCCGCCCAGCCCAAATGAGCTTCAAGAAGCTGGCCAAGATTCATTCTGGAAAGAACTGACAAGGGTGAAATTATGACATCAACCGGTGTGCCATCTTCAAGATAAGGCATATCAGATTGAGGAACAATTTTACTGATAACACCTTTATTTCCATGCCGTCCGGCCAGTTTATCCCCGACAACCACTTTCCGCACCTGAGCAACTTTGACGATGATTTTTTTTATCGTTCCCGGATGTAATTCATCACCCTTTTCACGGTCCAAAATTTTAACATCGGTAACAACTCCTTTTTCTCCGTGAGGCATCCTTAATGAAGTATCTCTGACTTCCCTGGCCTTTTCACCGAAAATTGCCCTTAATAACCGTTCCTCTGCGGTTAATTCAGTCTCCCCCTTTGGAGCAATTTTTCCAACAAGAATATCATTTGGTCCAACTTCAGCGCCTACAATAACAATACCCTTATCATCAAGATTGGCTAAAGACTCTTCTCCGACGTTGGGAATATCCCGGGTAGTTTCTTCCGGCCCGAGTTTCGTATCAACAACTTCCGTATCATATTCTTCAATTGTGATTGACGTAAATATATCCTCTTTTACCAGCCTATCGGATATTACAATAGCATCTTCATAACCCATACCGTCGTAAGACGCATAAGCTATTATTAAGTTTTGGCCGAGAGCCAACTCGCCGAAATCACATGCCGGACCGTCAATAATCGATTGGTTTTTTTTAACTGAATCACCTAAAGAAACGAGAGGATTTTGTGAAAAACAAGTATTCTGACTGGTTCTGTTAAATTTTTCAATCTGGAAAGTGTGCTCTTTACCATTTGATTCTTTTAAGACTAATTTGACTGCATCAACATAGGTAATTTTGCCATCAACAGGAGCTTTGACGACTCTTTTTAAAGCCTGCGGAATTATCTCTTCCATTCCCGTACCTACAATCGGTGAACTAGGTTTTATCAGCGGCACCGCCTGACATTGCATATGAGTGCCCATCAAAGCTCTATTGGCTTCATCATGGGCGATAAAGGGGATTAATGAAGCGGCTGTCCCAACGACCTGACGGGGTATTACATCAATATACCGGATGTTTTTTGCATCGGTTTCTAAAAAATCACCCCTATATCTGGCTGGCAGTCTTTCCGCAGTAATATATCCTTTATCATCAATGGGTACTCCTGAGTGAGTAATATAAAAATCCTGTTCATCATCCGCCGTCAGGTAAACAATATGGTCCGAAATCTTCGGCTTTTTAGTTTTTTCGTCAAAATTTACTTCCCTATAGGGCGCTTCAAGAAAACCGTACTCATTAACGCGGGCATATAAAGCCATGTAAGTGACCAATCCGATATTAGGCCCTTCGGGACTTCTGACGGGACAAATTCTGGAATATTGGGATGAATTTATATCCCGAATTGAAAATGAAGCCCTTTCCCTGGAAATTCCACCTACTCCCATAACCGTTAACCTTCTAAGATTATCAATTTCTGATAAGGGATTTGTTTGATCCAGAATTGTCGACAATTGGCTAGTTCTGAAAAAATCATTTATGGTCGCAATAATCGGACGGGCGTTTACAATTTGGCTAGGTGTGATATCCATTTGAGTTTGTGCCAGGCTCATTCTTTCTTTTATGGATCTTTCAAGCCTCATCAAACCGATTTTAAAAGCATTATTGGCTACCAATTCGCCGACTCTTCTGATACGGCGATTACCTAAATGGTCAATATCATCAATCGTGCCAATATTATTTGTAAGTCCAATCAGGTATTTAATTATTCCGATAATATCTTCCTTTGTAAGGATCCAATTTTCAGGTATATTTTCAATATTGGCTATCTTTAATTTTTTATTAATCTTATACCGTCCGACTGATCCAAGATTATACCGTCTGGTATTGAAAAAAAGATTCCTGAAAAGATCCTGCGCGTTATCCAATACGGTGGGTTCTCCGGGTCGCATCTTCCGGTAAATTTCTATTACTGCTTCTTCCTGAGATTTAGTCGGATCTTTTAGTAAAGTATTTGATAAATAGTCTTTATCTTTATCGACTTCCTTAAATATGTTAAATAATTCTTCATCACTTGAAATCCCCATTGCCCTAAGAAAAGTTGTCGCGGCATATTTTCTCCGTCTGTCAATCCGAACAAGCAGAACATCATTTTTGGAAATAGAAAAATCCAACCAGGAGCCAAATAGAGGCCGAACTTCTGCAACATACAGAATTTTACCTGTGGTGGGATCGGAATCTCCGGTGAAATAAACTCCGGGAGAACGGACTATCTGATTAACAATACAACGTTCAACTCCGTTTATAATAAATGTGCCGTTCTCGGTCATTGAGGGAATATCACCTAAAAAAACATCCTGATGGATTTCTTTACCGGTCTGTTTATTCAAAAGAACTGTTTCAGCTTTAAGGGGTGAATCGTAAGTAAGACCTTTTTCAAGACATTCGCTTGGAGTATAGCGAGGACTTTCAAAATAATGCTTACCAATTGTCAGGCTCCAATTTTTCCCGGTAAAATCTTCAACAGGAGAAATTTCTTTTAACAATTCTTCTATACCCTGATTTATAAACCAATCATATGAATTTTTTTGTACCTCAGTAAGATCGAGAATAGGAAGTATATCCGCTTTTTTACCCCAATTTTGTCTTTTGGGGTTCATTTTTTGGGAATTACTTTTAGTTTTTGGCATTGGGAATAAAGAAGACAAAAACAACAAAATAAGCGTACTCCGGCAGACGTACGCCTCTAATTCTTCTTCAAGTATGATTATTTTATCATCGGTTTAAATATTGTCAAGAGGCAAGAGGTAAATATTTGCAGATAATTAATTATTATGATAAAATAGCGGCAAGTTAAGAAAGTTTCAGTTGGTGGGAATTACCCACCAATTTTTATATAAAAATATGCCGGCGACAGTCAGAAGTGAATTTGCATTAGCATTAAATCAAGTAGCAACGGAAAGGGGCATTGATCCTGATGTGGTTTTAGAAACTATCAAAGCGGCAATCCTGGCAGCTTACCGGAAGGACTACGGAACAGAGGAGTTGGAAGAAATTGAAATAACCATTAATCCCAAAACAGGAGAAGCAATAGTTATTAAAGATAAAAAAAATATTACACCGGCCGGATTCGGCAGAATTGCAGCACAAACCGCAAAACAGGTAATACTGCAGAGAATAAGAGAAGCTGAAAAAAAGGCGATTATTTCAGATTATTCCACCCGGATAGGCACAACAATAAACGGTATGGTTTTAAGATTTGACGGTCCAAATGTAATTATAGATATTGGAAAAACAGAAGGCGTGATGCCTCCACAAGAACAAATTCCAAACGAGAGATACCGCTTAAATCAGAGACTGACATTTTATATAGAATCCATTAAACAAACAATGCGCGGAAATGAAATCATTGTTTCACGCGCTCATAAAGGACTTGTTTCTGCCCTTTTTAAAAGAGAAGTGCCTGAAGTAAACAACGGAGCTGTTGTAGTCAAAGAGATAGCCAGAGAACCGGGTAATAGAACTAAAATTGCCGTCGCTTCAACTCAATCCGGTGTTGATCCGGTCGGCAGCTGTGTCGGACAAAAAGGTGTTCGGGTGCAGGCGGTTATTAATGAATTAGGCGGACTGGAAAAAATAGATATTATTCAGTGGCATGATGACCCGAAGATTTTTATTCCGGCAGCACTTTCACCGGCAAAAGATATTGAAACAATCATTAATGAGAAAAAAAGGACTGCCATTGCTTATATTCCTGATGACCAATTGTCACTGGCAATAGGAAAAGACGGCCAAAATGTACGTTTATCAGCAAAGCTTACCGGGTACAAAATAGATATAAAATCCAAATCAGAAGAAGGAAAAAAAGCTGATGAATTAAAAAGTGATAAAACAGCAGTTGCTGCAGATATTGAAAAAAAAGCTAAAAAAACTGTCAAGAAAAAAATTAGCGAGAAAAAAGACGCTAAAGAAAAAAAAGAGATAAAAAAAACTGAACCTAAAAAATCAAATAACACTAAAAGCCTTTAAAGTGAAGAAATATATATTATTTTTTCGAAAAGCTGATGTATGGCAAAAAAAAATACTAATGAAATTAATGAAGCAAAAATTTCCATCCGTCCCCCTATTGTATCGGTTCTCGGACATGTAGATCACGGTAAGACAAGTCTCCTGGACCGAATCCGAAAAACCAATCTTGTTGTTCACGAGCACGGCGGTATAACACAACACATAGGAGCGTATCAAATTGAAGTTCCTCAAAATATTAAACTAAAAAATTCTGAATTTGCCCAAAAAATTACATTCATAGATACACCCGGTCATCATGCTTTTGCCAAAATGAGAAGCCAGGGGGCAAATGCTTCCGATATTGCCATTCTCGTTATAGCCGCAAATGACGGAATAAAACCACAAACTTCAGAATCAATTGAACATATTAAAAATTCCGGCATCCCGACAATTATCGCACTAAACAAAATTGATTTACCCGACATAAATATTGAAAAAATTAAAAAACAATTAAATAAGGAGGGCGTGAAATTGGAGCAATACGGCGGTGACATCCCTCTGGTTCCGGTATCGGCAAAAACAGGTGAAGGAATGGATAAGTTATTGGAGACAATTCTTTTTTTAACTGATTTTTTTCAGATCAGATCTTTTTTGAACAAACCTTTTCAGGGAGTTGTCATTGAATCAAGCATTTCAAAATATAAGGGAATTACCGGTAGTGTAATTGTCAGAAACGGTGTTTTAAACGTAGGTGATGATATTGTTTATGATAATCAGATCTTCAGGGTAAGAGCGATTAATGACTGGCAAGGCAGATCTTTAAATAACTTGGGTCCAGGTGATCCGGGAGAAATTATAGGTTGGAAAACACTGCCTTCTGTCGGAACAATTCTCTACAAGAAAAATGAAACCGAAGTTATCGGACAACCAAAAACCGAAATTGAAAAAGTTAAGCCCGCTTCAATTATTCAAAGTCCACCGGTTGAAATTGAAACACAAAAAATCAATTTAATTATAAAAGCAGATACAGTCGGAACTTTAGAAGCCATTACCCTTGGGCTTCCGGATGATATTGATCTTATCCTGAAGGGAGTCGGCCCGGTTAATGAATCGGATATTCTTCTGGGAAAAACGGTGAAAGCACTGGTAATTGGATTCAATGTCCCTATATCGGATCAAGTAAAAAAATTAGCCCAGTCCGAAAAAGTACTCATAAAAAAATATGAAATTATTTATCAGCTTTTTGATGAAATCAAAGATGTTGTTGAAGCTATAAAAAAAGGTGATTTGGTGGATATTCTCGGAATTGCAAAAGTACTGGCTACTTTTGATATTAAAGGAGTTACGATTATCGGAGCAAAAATTGTTTCCGGCAGGATGGCCAAAGGTGATCAGGTAAAAATATTAAGGGATGATAATGAAATAGGCCGCCGTAAAATAAAATCTCTAAAACATTTTAAGGAAGATATTACCAAGGCTGAACAGGGAAAGGAAGTAGGAATCGGATTATCAGACAGAATTGAGCTATTGACAGGTGATAGTATAATAGCTATAGGCTAAAATCTACCCCAATTGCTTGGGGTTTTTTTAAAAACTTTTATATAATATGGCGAATATAGATCCGGATAAAGTTAATCAAGCACAAAATATATTGGAAAATGCCCAGTCGATTGCGGTAACCCTGCCGGTTGATCCGAGTGTTGATAAAGTAGCTTCGGCACTATCCCTATATCTTTCACTATCAGCCGCCGGTAAACAAGTTACAGTTGCCTGTTCTACTCGGATGACAGTTCAATATAATGAACTAATAGGAGTTGATAAGATTTCAACTGTTCTTACCGGTTCATCCGGCAGAAATCTGGTTATTTCCTTTCCCTATCAGGAAGGATCGATTGAAAAGGTCAGCTACAACATTGAAAACGATAAATTTAACTTAGTCATCGAACCCCGCGAAGGATTTCCGACAATTACCCAGGAAATGATGAAATACAGCAGTTCAGGCGGAAATATTGACGCAATAGTAACGGTCGGGTGTTCACAGCTTGAGGAATTGGGGAATCTTTATTCAAATAACCAGGATTTGTATAACGGAAAACAAATAATTAATCTGGATAATGCATCCAATAATAACAATTTCGCCAAAATCAATATTGTAGATACTTCGGCAATATCAATTTCGGAACTTATGAATGATTTTATTAACCAGTTAGGGTTGAATATGGAACCGGATATTGCCACAAATTTACTGGCAGGGCTGACGAGTGCCACCGATAATTTCTCATCAGGTGAGGTGACAGCCTCAACTTTTGAAACAGCGGCTAATCTATTAAAACAGGGGGCCAGGAAAAAACAAATCAGAAAAAGTTCACAGGCATTTGTGCCCCAAATGAAACAACCGGCTGCACCAACCGCACCAATAGCCAAAAGCCAAAAAACACCGTTCGGACTAAAAACATCCCCAACCCCACAAACAGATCAATCGCAACAGTCAGGACAGCGCGGAAAATTTCAACCGCCACAATTTCAGAGAACCCAACAACAACCCGGATCAGACTTTCAACAGCAAAAACCTCCGGTAAGAGAAGCAGGTAAATCTCCGGAAACACCACCGGACTGGTTAAAACCGAAAATATATAAAGGATCAACCCTGATTTAACCCAAAAAGAGAGATACCACAGATTTTTGAAATTCCGAAATTTTTTCTCCGTTGAGATTTCATTAACAATAAGTTATAATAAGATTATCAGTATAAGATTTATTCTTCTTCCGCCGGATAAGGGCGGATTGAATTTTATTTATGGCGTTGGATCCTAATAACAAGAAAAAAATAATTACCGAGTATGCTACAAAAAAAGGTGATACAGGCAGTCCTGAGGTTCAAATCGCCTTATTAACCCACAAAATTGATAAACTTGTCGGACATTTAAAAGGTAATCCGAAAGATAACCACTCCAGAAGAGGCTTATTGGGAATGATATCCAAAAGAAGAAGACTGATTAATTATTTATCCAATAAAAATAAAGACAGGTATAAGGAGATTGTCGATAAACTGAAATTAAGCAAGTAAAGATTCTTTCAATTCTGTGGAAAAAAGATCCTCATGAAAAAAATTGTTAGCAAATCAACTGAAATCGGCGGACGGACTATAACATTAGAAGTCGGAAGATTCGCCGAACAGGCGACATCGGCAGTACTGGCACGGTTTGGAGACACCATGGTGATTGCGACAGTGGTGGCCTCTCCCAAAATATCAAAACTGGATTATTTTCCATTAACTGTTGAATATGTGGAAAGGCTTTATGCGGGAGGAAGAATTAAGGGAAGCCGCTGGGTCAAGAGGGAAGGAAGACCAAGCGACGATGCCATCCTGAAAGCACGACTTATAGACCGTTCAATAAGGCCATTATTTAACCAGAATTATAAGCATGATATCCAGATAATTATTACAGTACTTTCAGTTGACGGGGAAAATGAACCTGATATTTTGGGAATTATTGCCACCAGTGCCGCTTTGGCAATATCCCCTATTCCCTGGAACGGACCCATCGGTTCGGTACGGGTCGGATATGTTCCTTCTCCCAACGGTGAAAGCGGTTTTTTCCTGAATCCGGGGCTTAAAGAACTCGCCTTTTCGGAGCTTGACCTGGTTGTTTCGGCGACAAAGGAAAAAGTGATTATGCTGGAAGCAGGAGCCAACCAAATAAAAGAAGAAACTTTCATTTCAGGGATTGCTTTTGCCAGGGAAGAAACAAAAAAAATTATTTCATTAATCGATGACCTGGTTAAAGAGGTAGGCCGGGAAAAAATTGAAATCCGCGATAATGAAAAAATAAAGGAAATTAAAAAAATAATCAATAAAGAATACAAAAAAGAAATCGGGAACCTGATATTAGCCAGAGTTTCCAAAGAACAGGAAGGAGACGAACTTACCGTATTATCAGACAGTATTGCACAAGTTTATGCTGAAAAATATGACAGAGGTGATATCGAAAAGGCAATCGATCAATTATTTAAGGAACAAATAAGACAAGATATTCTTAAAAATAAAAAAAGGGCTGATGGAAGGAAACCGGAGGATATCAGAGAAATTAGCGGGGAAGTAGGTCTATTACCGCGGACTCACGGATCGGCCATGTTCAGAAGGGGCCAAACACAGGTGTTGACCGTAGCGACTTTAGGATCTCCTTCACTGGAACAGCTTATTGAAAGTCCTGAAGGGGAAACAGCAAAAAGATATATGCATCATTACAGCATGCCCCCCTATTCCGTCGGAGAAACCGGAAGAGTCGGCTTTCCGGCCAGAAGAGAGATCGGTCATGGAGCCCTGGCGGAAAGAGCCCTTTTACCTGTTATACCGCCACAAACTTCTTTTCCATATACCATAAGGCTTGTTTCAGAAGTGATGTCTTCAAACGGATCAACCTCCATGGCTTCTGCCTGCGGATCAACGCTGGCATTAATGGATGCCGGTGTTCCGATAAAAAATCCGGTGTCGGGAATTGCCATGGGTATGGTTGAGGAAAATAATAAATATGAACTGTTATCCGATATTATAGGAATTGAAGATTTTTGCGGGGATATGGATTTTAAAGTGGCCGGAACAGAGGAAGGGATAACAGCAGTGCAACTGGATGTTAAAAATTCAGGATTAACCGATCAGGTAATCACAGAGTCTATAAAAAAGGCAAAGCAAGGACGGCTTCATATTCTTCAAAATATGCTCACAGTTATTCCCAAATACAGGGAAACACTGTCAAAATTTGCCCCAAGAATTTCCGTGATTATAATTCCAAAAGAAAAAATCGGTGAAATAATCGGTCCGGGAGGAAAAATAATCCGGCAAATTATTGCCGAAACCGGCTGCGATATCAACGTTAACGATGACGGTCAGGTGACAATTGCCGGAATTGATCCGGTAAAAGTGGAAGTCGCCCTCAAATGGATAACCGGAATTATAAAGGAAGTTGTACCGGAAGAAGTATATCAGGGTTTAGTAAAAAGAATTCTACCGTTTGGAGCATTTGTGGAAATACTGCCCGGGCGTGAAGGAATGGTTCACGTATCACAGATGGCGTCAGAATATATTTCCGATCCTTCGGAAGTCGTAAAAATCGGCCAGCAAGTGACAGTCAGAGTTATAGAAATAGATGACCAGGGCAGAATTAATTTGTCAATGCTTTTCGGGGAGGATGCCAAGAAAAAAACTGTCAGACCACAAGGTAAAAGGGAACACTTCCAGAAGCGCAGATGGAATAAATAATGAAGTTTTCGACTACTTCAATCCACTCCGGCAACAAACCCAATCTTAAAGCAGGCGGCAGCGGTGATGTAATTATCCCTATTCATTTATCAACAACTTTTGCCCGGAAAAAAATTGATAATCCTACAGCCGGATATGAATATTCACGGAGCGGAAATCCGACCAGATACGCTCTGGAAAAAAATCTTACCAACTTGGAAGAGGGTAAATGGGCGTATGCTTTTTCCTCAGGCTTGTCAGCTATCACTGCAGTTTTATTGACTTTGCAAAAAGGTGATCATGTAGTTTCCATTGATGATGTTTACGGCGGAACAAGACGACTATTCAACCAGGTATTTGCAAATTTCGGAATTGAATTCACTTATGGTGATTTTGCAAATAATAATGAACTTCGGAGGCATGTTAAAACCAATACAAAATTAATCTGGATAGAATCCCCCACTAATCCTTTACTTAAAATTGTCGATATAGCTTCAGTATGCCAATTTGCCCGTGAGAAAAATATCATAACTGTTGTCGATAATACATTCGCATCGCCTTATTTCCAACGCCCATTGAAACTGGGAGCGACAATTTCATTGCATTCCATGACAAAATACATAGGCGGACATTCAGATGTTATCGCCGGATGTATTATCGGTAATGATAAAATTTTAGGTGAAAAAATAAAATTTATACAGAATGCCGCCGGAGCCATTCTTTCTCCTTTTGACAGTTTTCAGATATTAAAAGGGATAAAAACACTTTCACTTAGAATGGAGAAACATGAAGAAAATGCCAAAAAAATCGTAACCTTCCTTTCAAAAAATGATAAGATCAAAAAAATATATTATCCGGGAATTCCAACACATAAAGGAAATAATATTGCCAGAAAACAAATGAGCGGATTTTCCGGCATGCTATCATTTGAACTTAAGGCATCGCTCCGGTCAACGTTGACTTTTTTAGAAAATCTGAAAATTATTTCCATTGCCGAAAGTTTAGGTGTTGTTGAATCTTTAATTGAACATCCGGCTTCAATGACTCATGCTTCAATTCCAAGACAAGACAGGGAAAAAATAGGCTTATCGGACGGTTTGATAAGATTATCTGTCGGAATTGAAGACGCTTATGATCTGATCAGGGATTTAAATCAGGCTTTGAAAATAATCTAAAGACTACCTTGAAAAAAATTAAGTTATAATTAAAGTATGATAACAACTTCTTCTGATTCCCAGAATCAAAACGGTGAATTTTCCGAACTGATAAAACTCAGGCAAAAAATAACGGATAGTCATCTTCCTTCCGATCTTCGGGATAAAGTAAATACAATGATTGAACGGGCAGAGTTAAGTTTTAAATACCATACCCAATTTTCCCAATTCGATGCCGTTGCCGGTTATATTGATTGGATTACGGCCTTACCCTGGCAGACTTTCAGTCAGGATAATATGGAAATAGAACAGGCGAAAAAAATTCTGGATAAAAACCATTACGGTCTTAATGAATTGAAAGACAGAATTTTGGAGTATTTGTCAGTTATGAAATTAAATCTTGATCAGGCTAAAATTGATCCGTCAATTACCGATCATAATATTGCCAGGGCGCCGATTTTATTTTTTGTCGGCTTAGTCGGGACAGGTAAAACCACAATTGCCATATCCATAGCCGAAGCATTGGGCAGAAAATTCATCCGCATTCCATTCGGAGGCATGGGATCAGCACTTGATTTAAGAGGTGAATCGAGAGTCCACCCGGATGCGGAAGTAGGCCATGTTATGAAAGCCTTAAGAAGAGCCGGAACAAAAAATCCGGTAATTCTGCTTGATGAATTAGACAGGGTTGCCGAACATGCGCGGGCTGATATTATGGGTGTTTTGATCGAACTACTTGATCCTGAGCAAAATGTCTCTTTTACCGATCACTATATTGATTATCCGTTTGATTTGTCACATGTACTGTTTATTGCAACAGCCAATAACACCAATAATATTTCAACTGCGGTTATGGACCGGTTGGAACCTATTCAAATGCCCTCATACAATGATGATGAAAAAATAATAATCGGTAAAGCTTATGTTTTTCCCAAAGTACTTAAATCGGCAGGTTTAAACGATAAACTATTAACAATAGACTCCAATGTCTGGCCTTTAATTGTCCGGCCGCTCGGATTTGATTCAGGTATAAGAACACTGGAGAGGACTATTGACGGAATATGCCGTAAAGTGGCCAGGCAGATAATTGAAAAAAAACATACCCAGGTTTTTATTTCAGCCGACAATGTCAAGCAATACCTGCCAACATGGTAAAATTAATCCCCGGTTTATAAATAAAAAATGATCAACCCGATAAACAGGAATATCTTTGGCAATCCACAATCTATATTGCGGATTATCCCTTTGGGAGGAATAGGCAATGTGACGAAAAATTTATATGTTTACGAATACAGAAGCCGGCCTGATAACATTTCGGATATCCTAATTGTTGACTGCGGAGTAGGTTTTCCCGATGAGGCAATGTACGGAATTGATCTGGTTATTCCGGATATAACTTACTTGCGGGATAAAATAAATAAAATCAGGGGAATTATACTTACCCACGGGCATGAAGATCATATAGGAGCGCTTCCTTATATTCTGCCGGTACTAAATGTTCCCGTATACGGAACGTTATTAACTGCCAAACTTGCCGAAGTCAAGTTACAGGACTCCGGTTTGCAAGTAAAGGTTAATGTAATAAACGAAAATATTCCGCTTAAAATAGGGCCGTTTTCGGTTGAATTTATCCATGTTACCCATTCAATTCCGGATGCTGCCAATCTTTTCATTAAAACTCCTGTTGGTAATTTTTACCACGGCAGTGATTTTAAATTTGACTGGACACCGATTGACGGCAAAAAAACAGAAGTTGACAAAATTGCCAGGGCGGGAAAAGAGGGTATAACCTGTTTATTATCCGATTGCGTCAGGGTGGAAACAGAAGGATATACATTGTCTGAAAAAATAATTGAAGAAACTCTGGATAAGGAAATCAGGAATTGCCCGGGGAAATTTATATTCACTACCCAATCTTCAAATATTTCAAGAATCCAGCAAGCCATTGACGTCTCAATCAGAAATAACAGAAAAATAGTCTTTTTAGGCCGGTCAATTGAAAGAAATGTCGGGGTTGCTTACAGATTAAAATATGTAAATTACAGCGAAATGTTTGTTGTAAGGGACAAAGATATCAGAAAATATAAAGACTCTGAATTAAGCCTCATTGTCACCGGCAGCCAAGCCCAGCCAAATTCGGCGCTTTCCAGAATTGCCGAAGGAATCCATAAATTCGTGAGAATTAAAGAAGGTGACGTGGTGGTTTTTTCAGCAGATCCGATTCCCGGATATGAAAATGCAGTTCATACTTTGATTGATCTTCTGACGGTAAACGGGGCCAGAGTGGCTTATTCGGAGATACAAGACCAGCTTCATGTGTCCGGACACGGTGCGAGAAATGATTTGGCTTTAATGATCGGTTTGACTCAGGCGTCAAATCTTTTACCCATAGGCGGAACCTACCGCCAGATGCGGCATTATTCCCAGATGGCCTTTGATATGGGGTATAAACATAATCAGGTACTTTTACCGCTTGAAGGAGAAATTATTGAATTTTCAGCTTCCGGACAAGTTAGAATTGCAGAAAAATTAAGCCTGAAGAATGTAATGATCGACGGTTTGGGTGTCGGGGATATCGGAAATGTTGTTTTACGGGACAGGCAAACAATGGCCAGCGAAGGAATTGTGATTGTGGTTGTACCTTTGGACAAATCATCAGGAAGAGTAACTGCTGAGCCGGACATAATTTCCCGGGGATTTATCTATATGAAAGAATCTGTAGATTTAATCGATGAAGCAAAAAAAGTGATAATAAAATCCTTAAGACTGAAAAAAGGGAGGATTACTGACTGGCAATTTGTCAGAAAACAGGTGGAAAAAAATCTGGAAGGATTCCTGTTTAAGGAAACACACAGAAGACCTCTTATTCTTGCCGTAGTAGTTCATGTATGAGGAAAAAAAACCGGCGCAAAAAAATCGGCAAATTTAAACCGGCTCTTTTTATTATTACCTTCCTTCTCTTTCTGCCGTTTATCTATTCATACAAAATTTACAGCATAAATCCGCAACTTAAGTTTCCGAGAATCAGCAAGGTCAATCTTTCTTCTGATCCTTTGGTCCTTTCCAATATCCGTTTAAACGTTTTGGGTGCCCAGGCAATTGAACCCTTTGACATTGTCAAATACGTAAATACAGAGCGGAATAAAAAAGGGAGTCAGCCTCTTATCATTAATGAAAAACTGGTTAAAGCAGCCCGGATGCGGGCAGAAGTTATACTGAAATACCAGAACTTTTCACACCAGGATCCCTTTGAAAACATTGAACTTATAACAGTCATGCCAAAAGTCGGATACAGTTACTCTTATGCCACGGAAAATATCGGTATGGGCGGCTTGTCAGCGGAAGATTTCGTTTCCGGGTTTATGAACAGTACCAGTCACCGATTAAATCTGTTGGATCCCCAGCTTTATCACACCGGTACGGCAGTGGTAACGGGATCTTATAAACAGTATTTTGTCAATATCGCGGTACAATTGTTTGCCGTTCCTTCCAGCCGGGAAGAATATTTAGGTTATAACGACATTGACAGGAAAAATTACGGGGCAATACTTACAAGACTTGATTATCAATTAAATCCCCTGATTCTGAATTTGCATAAGTTCATCAGTAATAAACAGATTAATGACGAAAAAATTCAAAAAATCAGAAAACAAAAAGAGATTCTGATGAAACTTCTGGAAATTATGAATGAGGATAAACCGTTTAAGGAAGAACATATTGCGCTTATTTCCGAATACAACGGTTATCTTTGAGAAAATCCCTGTATATGTTAAGCTGAATATATATTTAGGAAAGGGGGTGAGGTTATTGCAAAACGATTAACCTTATAACCCGGGTGGTGCTGGAGTGCCAGGAGCTGATCCTAATCCGACTCCTAACCCGCCGGCAGATATGCCACCTGTTATACCTAATCCGACCGTTCCTCCACCTCCGCCTGCAGTTGTGCCGACAGAAACACCTGAGCGTGACGGTCAGGAACCGGTCAATCCGAACGGATCAGACGGTCCTGTCGGACAGTGAGAAACCCGATAGATAAAATCCTTCCCTTTGTTTTTTGACAAGCGGGATGGATTTTTATATATTTCATTTCTAAAATGAAATTATTCCCGATTCTGACTGTAGTTTTAGGATATACAATCTCATCCTATATTTATTCAAGTGCAATTTTTTCTAATAATAATTTTACACTTGAAAAATCCCCTTCCGGTTCAGCGTCCGCCACGGTGACACAACCGGTTTTGGAATATACAGTTATATCGGAAACACCGGTTCCTACCGCAACCGGGACAGTAACTCCGACTCCGACTCCGACTGTTTATACCGTCGAAAACACACCAACTCAAATTAATGTACTTTTTGAGAAATACGCTTCAAAGGAATCTGTTGACATTAATATGTTAAGAAAAATTGCCCAATGTGAATCGGGATATAACTCTCAAGCGGTAAACGGGCCGTATGCCGGTTTATTTCAATTTTCTTCCCAAACATGGATAACCAGCAGAAGAATGATGAATGCCGATACCAATCCGGATCTAAGATTCAATGCGGAAGAATCAATCAAAACGGCTGCATTCAGAATAGCTTCGGGAAATACCGGCTTATGGTACACTTGCTTAAAATAATAAACCCACCTTTTTGAGGTGGGTTTCAGGCGTTGTTAAAATGTGTTTACCGCTTAATTTAAGGAGGCAAACCGGATATTTTATACATGTTTGTAGCCCTATTTAGATAATAAAAAGATATTAGCCTATAAGTATTAAAAGAGGGTATATCGGGAGTAATAGACAAGTAAGAGTACTTTAGTTTACTTAAATAACTATGCTTATGAAGTTTTTAACCTCTTTTTATGAAGATAAAAGGTAACACCTAAGAGAATGATTCCCAAAATTATCAAGACAAAGCCGAGCGGTCCTCCGGCTCTTTGGATAAAGTTAGGTTGAGGTGTCGGAGTCGGGGTCGGGGTGGCGGTCGGCAAAGGTGTCGGAGTCGGTGAATCGGTCGGTGATGCTGCGGGAGTTGGTGATCGTCTGACAGTCGGGGTTACTGCCCGGGTCGGTGCGGAAGTATTTGTAGGAGCCCCGGGAGTATTAGAAGCCTGCGCCGGAGCAACTGTCGCGGTTACAGTCGGCTCACCTGAAGTGGGTGATATTGCCGGAGTATCTGTTTGTCCATTTACGTTTAGCGGACGGAACAATACCAGACTAAGAATAAAAATTACCGCGGGGATCTTTAATAAACTCATTAACATACAGACGGATTAAGTTGGTATTATAACAAATAAATATCTTTTGGCAACTGGATCAAAAGAAGTCCGATTCATCTTCCTTACGGCTTATCCGGTTGTTTTTTCCTGAAAGTACAACAAAAAGATAACCGGCGGCAAATCCGCCGATATGCGCCCACCAGGCAACCCCTCCCCTGCCCATCAGACCAATAGTTCCTATTCCTGAAAACAACTGGATTATAAACCAGTAACCCAACATGACACCGGCCGGGAGAGATACCTGTTGGAAAAATCCGAAAAAAGAAATGATGAGAGTATCAATTTTATGCTTGGGATACAGGACAAGATAAGCTCCCAAGACACCGCTTATAGCACCTGACGCTCCGACTGTAGGGATAGCTGAATTGGGTACAAAAAAGAATTGGGTTAAACCGGCAATAATACCGGTGGCTAAATAAAAAAAAGCATAACCAATATGTCCAAAATGTGCTTCAATATTGTCACCGAATATCCACAAAAACCACAAATTGGATATGACATGAAACCAACCACCGTGAAGAAAAATTGAGTAAATAAAGGGCAGAAGACTTACCGGATCGGTAAAATCAACCAATCGGGGGATCAGAGCAAAGCGCAATATAAATTCTTCAAAATCGGGAGCGGTAATCTGCAGGAAAAATACATATGAGGTAACAAGAATAACAATGATGTTTATAATGGGAAACTTATGGGACGGATTGTGATCACGGATGGGAAACATAATTTACAGTTTGGATAATTCATAAAAAGTATATTTTAAATCTTTATACTGTCCCTGTCTTTTATAAAGAACTTTTTTGAATTCGTCATAATCCGGGAAAAAAGTATCAGCCTCAAATGATCCTTCGACTACAGTCAAATAGAGTTTATCGGCAAACTTGATTGCCTGGTGGTATATTTCCCCCCCGCCGATAAAAAAGATTTCCTGCGTATCCCTGCTTTCACCCATAGAAATAGCTTCCTCTATGGTATGCGCCACAAGAACATTTTCGGCTTTGAAATCCCGGTCTTTGGTTAAAACTATATTGATTCTTCCCAAAAGCGGTTTGCCGATGGAATCAAATGTTTTTCTGCCCATTATGACAGGATGGCCCAGGGTTATAGTTTTAAAATGGTGCATATCTTCAGGGATATGCCAGAGCAGTTTATTATCAATGCCTATTTCGCGGTTTTCTCCGATGGCGGCAATAACGGAGATTTTAAACTGGATCATAATCAGAAACCTCCCACAACCGTAATCTCGCCTTTAATGGGCGGATACGGATCATAGCCTTCCAGGCTGAAATGTTGGTAACGGAAATCATCGATATTTTTTATACTTTTATCAATTTTCATGACAGGCCAGGGTTTCGGTTTTCTTTCCAGCTGTTCCCTGACCTGGTCAAAATGATTCTCATAAATATGGATATCGCCAAAGGTGTGGACAAAGTCCCCGGCTTTATACCCGGTTACCTGGGCCAGCATCATGGTCAGGAGCGCGTAACTGGCAATATTAAAAGGTACCCCCAAAAAGGAATCGGCGCTTCTTTGGTAGAGAAGAAGAGACAATTTATCGCCGGTAATATTTATGTGATAAAGGGTATGACAGGGAGCAATCACCATGGAATTGGTCCGGCTGCCGCTCATTTCATAGATTGAGCCGGCATTCCAGGCGGAGATGACATAATGTTTTTTCTGGGGAAATTTTTTAATTTTTTCAATCGCCCATCCCAGCTGGTCGATTTCCTTTCCGTCTCCTGTCGGCCAGCGCCTCCACTGGACACCGTAAACCGGCCCGAGCTCGCCCCAGTCTTCCAGGAATTTTTTATCGGAGGTCATTTTTTGCATAAATTCCTCATACGGCAAAGGCTTTTCTTTTTTTGCATCCTTAACCCAGGTGTATTTTCTGTAAGCCCACTCGTCCCAGATATGGACATTGTTCTCAACCAGATATTTGATGTTGGAACTGCCTGATAAGAACCAAAGGAGTTCATGAATAATGCCTCTGACAAAGACTTTTTTGGTGGTCAGGAGCGGAAATCCTTTGGATAAATCGAACCTTATTTGGCGGCCGAAGACGCTTTTTAATCTGACACCGGTTGAATGGCTGATCTTCATAGCGCCATTTTCCATGATGTCTTTTAAGAGGTTAAGATATTGATATTCCGGGTGGACAGTATTTTCCATATAAAACAATAGATCTATTTTACTATAAAAATAACTTTGCCTGAAGGCAACAATTTCAGTTCAATTTTATCAACTGGCCTTTGTCAAGGGCAATACGGTACATCCGTTTGAGAAAAAGGGCTGCCAGAATCAGATAGATAAAATTTAAAAACATACTGGTTAAGAATTTCGGCCAATTAAAAATACCGGAAAAAAGGACTTCCCTCATATTTTCAAAGATATAGCTGGTCGGAGTTATCCGGGCAATCACTTGTGCCCACCGGGGCAGAATATCAACGGGATAGACGACAGCTGAAAAGGGGTAGATTACAAAAAGCATAGCCCAGGCAAAAGACTGGATTTTATAGCCGTAGCGAAGAATCAATCCGTCAATTATTAATCCGACACTCCAACCGGTAAGAATAAGACTGGCAAATGACGGAATGATCAGAAGACCGTATCTGAAAATATTAAAGTGGTAAAGCAGATATGCTAAAAAAGACAGGAAACTAATGGTTAAAATCAGCTTAATCATTCCTAATATTAAAGTGGCAATTACAAATTCGAAAATCCCGACCGGTGTTGTAAAGAGGTTGATAAGATTCCGGTTCCAAGCTTCATCAAGAAGGGGCATGTTAATCTCCCTCTGGCTACCCAAAACTACAGACCAGAAAATAATCCCTCCGATAAAAACAGCGACAATATCAAATCCCAGATTATACTGTTCTATATAAGATGAGGTCAGACCCCAGAAAATTAGATCCATGGTTGCCCACCAGAAGGCATCGACGATCCGGTCCAGATCCCTTCTCCAGGTGTACATATGCCTGATGATGATTCCTTTAACTCCTGACCAGTTTATTTTTTCCATTTTAGCGTTATAAAGTTTTCCGTCTTTTTCGGGCTGTCAACAGAAAAAAATCTTCAAGAGTCGGTTTATCTATTGATATCTCCCGGTAAGATATTCCTTTTTCGGCCAATAGGCTCAAAAATCGGGGAATTTCCTTTTCGGGTATTTCTACAGTTGTATACCGACCCTGAACCCGGGCGGACCAAAGATTATCGCGGACAACCGATAATAATCTTTTCAAACCGTCACCAACCATCAGGCTGATTCTTGAAATTTTAATCCTTCTGGCCAGACCCTCGGGAGTATCCTCAGCAATGATTTTTCCCTGATAAAGAAAAATAACCCGGTCACAGATTTGATCAACTTCAGCCATATTATGGGAGGTAAACAGGATGGTCGTCTTATACTTTTTTCTTAAATTAATAATTTCGGTCCTTATAGTGTCGGCACTTTCCGGATCCAGGGAAGAAGTCGGCTCGTCAAACAGAATAAAACGGGGAAAATTAAGAAATGATTTAGCCATATTCAATCTGGTTACCCAACCCGATGACAGCTCATTGACTTCCCTGTCTTTTTTTTCCTCAAGGGAAAATACTTTCATTATTTCATTAACCCTTTTTCCCGGGTTTTCGACACCATAAAGCAGTGCCAGAACATTAAGATTTTCTCTGACAGTCAGATTCCAGGGCAAATGGGTATAAGTTGAGGAAAAATTGGAATTTTTCAAAATTTCTTTACGGAATTTCCTTAAATCCCTGCCAAAAACTCTGATTGTACCCCGCGTCGGAGTAATTAAACCCAGTATCATCTGGATGGTGGTAGTTTTGCCGGCGCCGTTGGGCCCGAGAAGGCCAACAATCTCGCCTTCTTTTATGTCAAAAGAAATATCATCAACGGCAATAACTTTTTTCCCGGTTTTCCGGATTTTCCAGAAAGGGCTTTTTTGGAAAAAAATTTTGGTAATATTTTTGACTTCGACAATCGGACGCACCCGCATAGGAGTATTTTACGCTTCCCTCATTGTTCTTGCCAATCCTTTGGACTACTTGACACAAACATAATAATACTATAGGATATTTGTTGTATAGCTTTTATATCAGTTTTTGTTTACCTGATATAATAAGCTACTGCCAATGCCGAGAAAATACCGCCGCAGGCGGAAAAAATCCATCTTAAAACCGAAAAAGGGAACAATATTTTCAATTGTTGCCCTTATCCTGTTTTCAGGTTCAATTCTAACTTTTTTGTCTTTTTTCCAAAGAGGAACTGTTCTTGACCAGCTTAATTTCACCGCTGAGGAGTATTTCGGGCCGATGAAGTTTTTACTTCCTTTGGCAATTCTTTTATTTTCCCTGCTTTTGGCACGGCTTAAAATATTTTCCGTCAGACCAAATATACCAATCGGATTTTTTCTGGTTTTTATCTGTCTTATCGCCCTGTCGCAAAGCGGTTATGCCGGCAGTATCAGTTGGGCGATTATTGCCGATTCCGTTTCACCGGTCGGGGCTTTTCTTATTTTATCGGTAATGCTTCTTATCGGACTGATTGTTCTTTTTAACACATCAATTGAAGAAATAGTTAAAATAGCCGATTCATTTTATACGGCAGCCAGCAAAATGCTTCAGCCTGTTTTGGATAAAAAGAAGCCGGTTTTTGTGGAAAAGCTGCCCATTAAAATACCGGCAGTTGGGGAGATAAAAGAACAGGAAAGGAATGAGGAAAAGAGAGAGACAACCGGGAAGAAAAAAACTGATTCGGTATCGGCTGATTCCTTCGGATCAAGTATTCTGACTAATTTACCAGCCTCCGATCAGGTATGGGAATATCCGCCCTACAGTATTTTATCCGGATCGGCAGGTCAAAAGGCTGACCGGGGAGATATGAAACAGAACGCGGCTACCATTGAACGGACTCTTGAGAGTTTCGGCATATCCGCCAAAGTGACTGAAGTTAATTTGGGGCCTGCGGTGACGCAATATTCACTTGATATTGCCCTGGGAACGAAACTGTCCAAAATAACCGCCCTGTCAAACGATCTGGCACTGGCACTGGCCGCGCCGACCGGGCAAATCAGAATTGAAGCTCCTATTCCGGGCAAAAGACTGGTCGGAATTGAAATACCGAACAGATCCCTGGAATTTGTCACTTTGAGACACATGCTCTCCCAGGACATACTTAAAAGAAGTAAAGACAAACTATTGGTTGCCCTGGGACTTGATGTTTCGGGAAATCCTGTCATGGCCAATATTGCCAAGATGCCCCATGTTTTGATCGCCGGAACTACTGGAAGCGGAAAATCGGTTCTTATTAATTCCTGGATCGCTTCAATTCTTTTCAGAACATCTCCTTCTGAGGTAAGACTGATACTGGTTGATCCGAAAAGAGTTGAACTTAACCTGTATAGGGATATCCCCCATCTGATGGCGCCGGTTATTGTGGAACCTGACAAAATATTATCTTCCCTTAAATGGGCTATCGGGGAAATGGAAAGAAGATATAAACTTTTTGCCGAGGTCGGAGTCAGACATATTGACGGTTATAATGAACTGTCGGGTTTTCAGGCGATTCCTTACATTCTCATTTTTATTGACGAGCTGGCCGACCTGATGGCTTTTGCTCCGGTTGAAGTTGAGGATTCTATCTGCCGTCTGGCCCAAATGGCCAGAGCAACCGGCATACATCTGGTGGTGGCCACACAAAGGCCTTCCGTTGATGTTATAACGGGACTTATAAAAGCCAATATTCCCTCAAGGATCGCATTTAATGTTTCCTCAATGGTTGACTCCAGGGTTATTATAGATATGCCGGGCGCGGAAAAACTTTTAGGCCGGGGAGACATGCTGTATATTCCGCCTGACCAGGCCAAACCGACGAGAATCCAGGGAACATATGTGGCTGAACCTGAGTTGATCAGGCTGGTTGAATTTCTCAAGGATAAAAACAAGCCGGTTGAATATACCGAAGAGGTAATCACACAGCCCGTTACCTGGAAAAAAGGTACCGGAGCCGGCCAGGGAGACAGTGAAACCAAAGATGATTTATTTGATTCGGCGGTCAGGGTGGTTTGCCAATATGACCGGGCATCAGCCTCACTTCTTCAAAGAAAATTATCAATCGGATACGCCCGGGCGGCCAGAATTTTAGACCAGCTTGAAGATGGCGGTATTGTCAGTCAGGGAGAAGGATCAAAACCAAGGGATGTTCTGGTGAAAAATCCCGATGACTACTTTGCCAGCCGAGATGCCCAAATAACAATATAACCTGCCCGGAAACTTTCAGGAAGCTTATTCCATTATGAAGACAGTCGGAGAAATCTTAAGACGAGCCAGAGACGAAAAGGGGCTGACTTTGGATCATATCGAGGAAAAAATAAAAATCAGGAAAAAATTTCTTCAGGCGCTTGAAGAGAACGCCTGGAACAAACTTCCTTCACTTCCCTATATTAAAGGTTTTTTAAGAAACTACAGTTCATTTCTTAACCTTAATGCCGATGAAATGCTGGCAGTTTTCAGGAGGCAATATCTTTTTGAAGAGAAGGATGAGTTGATTCCCGAGAGCATTTCCAATCCTGTCAATAAACCCATCATCAGGCTGTCACCCCAAAGAATTTTCCTTTTGGTAACGGTCATTTTCCTCTTAATTTTTTTCATTAACCTGGCCCGCCAGTACCGGGCCATTTCCAACCCGCCCATGCTTTCCGTGGAACAGCCCAATGAGGGTGAAATATTAACATCTCAGGATCTGGAGGTTCGCGGAAAAACCGATCCCGACGCGGTTATTGAGATAAACAACAAAAAAATTACAATTAATGACAAGGGTGAATTTTCTGCCACATTCCAGCTTCAGCCTGGAATCAATACAATCATAATCGAATCAGTCAGTAAACACGGGAAAAAAAGAACAGTCACCAGAACCGTCTCGGTTGAAAATCAAGGCTCGCAATTTTAATGAAGCTGAAGCTTTTTTCCCTCATTCTTTTATATTTTCTGAGCCGGATTCCCTTTATCCGCAGTTACCCCGTTTATTATGATTCATTTGAATATGAAAGGATTGCCGATAAGATTAACCTTTCTAATTTCAGGCAAACAGCCCTCTTAAGCCACCAGCCGGTCCATACTTTTTACCTGGCAACAGCCGCTTTTTTCAAATCGTTTTTTCCCTATCTTAATTCCGGACAGGTGCTTTCCTTAATTTCATTTCTGTCCGGACTATTTACCGTTATCATTTTTTATTTGGCAATAAAAGATATTGACGGTGAAAACAGGGGGTTTTGGGCGGGACTTTTTCTTTTATCGTTTCCCTATTTTTTGGCAGTTAACAGTAATATTTTATACGAAGGAGAGCTTTTGATGTTTCTGGCTCTGGCCTTATTATTGGGGATTAAGCCCGGGAAAAAAAACAATATGTACTTGACAGCGCTTTCCGGTGTCAGCTACGGGTTATCGGTTCTTATTTTTATCGGCAGTCTGTTTTTTCTGCCAATAATTCTTATTGTTAATATTGCCAAAAAGAAGAAACCGGTATTTAATCTTTTTATCTTTCTCCTGGCTTTTTCTTTAACCGCTATTCTGTCAGATTTAATATTGTTTTCCTCAATTATTAATCTGGCTGATAAATATCTTTCCCATGCCTCGGATTTTACTTCAGCCCGGGGCGGGATTTTAATTTTTACGGCCAGGATTTTAAGAAATATTTTCCTTCAAACAAGCCTTAATCTTTCCGCTATCGGAGCGGCTATTTTCTTTGCGGCACTTATTTTTTTTCTTTATAAAAAACGAGTTTACCGGACATATTTTTTAGTTTTGGGAATACCGCTTATGATTTTGATGCAGTATTGGCATGCCGGTCTTTACGGAAGACTGGCTGTTATTATACTTTTTCCGGCCGCTTATGTTTTATCCCAAATCGGCAAAAATTCACTTTCCAAATTATTAATTATTCTTCTAATCCTGACAACAACCGGAAAATACGCCAAAGCTTTTTTAAGCCGCCCGCCCTCATACCACTATCTTAAACTTATTAATAATAATCCCGTTTTAAATGGGTCCGCCGTTGTTACATCAGATTACAACCGTTTTATTTATGAAAGATACGGGTCGCCTGTTTTTATCATCAGGGATACACCCGGAATATATGACCAACTGGATGTTTTTATCAGCAGGCAGCTTCAAAACAACAGAATTGTAGCGGTTGATTCGCAGGCAGTTTTTTTCCCAAATAGGCAATTTGACGGGGATTTTTACCATCCCTTAACATTTAAAAAAAGGGCAAATGAAAAAATTCAAACAATATTGAAAAAATATCCGACAGTCAGTACAGTCAAAGACTCCGGAAATGAAGAGATTTACTTCCTGATTTTAAATCCCGGTGAATCTTTGGCAATTTATCATTGACATAAACTGAAGCTCTGGTTAGAATTAAACAAAGTTAAACAACTGCTCTATGATAGAACCGACCCAGGTACTTCTTTTTTCAGTGGTAACTATTTTGACCGTAATACTGGTTCTTATCGGCTGGCAAATTTTCCAGATTCTTTCGGAAATCCGCAAAATGATGATGAAATTCAATACCATGGTTGACGGCGCTGTTTCGGTTACCGGAAACCTGGGAAAATCATTTGAAAAACTGGGTGGCTTTTCGGAGGGAGTCCAGGCGGTATTTTCCCTATTTAGGTTATTTTCGGTTAAAAAGAGGGAAAAAAAAGAGGAAGACTGATATGGAAGAAAAGAGCAATAAAGCCGGAAATTTCTGGTTGGGATTTTTCCTCGGCGGAATAGTCGGGGCTTTCGTCATTTTTGTATTGGGCACAAAAGAAGGCAAGAAGCTGGCGGAAAAGATACGCGAAAACGGCGAGATATTGGAGGAAGATCTGGAAGAGAAAGTCGCCAAACTTCAAAAAAAGGGAGAAGATATTGTGAAACAGGCCAAAAAGGTTAAGGAGCAGGTGGTAAAGGAAATTGAAGAGAAAAAAGGAGCTACTTCTGACGCCCTTGTTACAAAAATGGATGAAGCGTTTACGAAAATTGAGGACCTGCAGAAAAAAGGGACAGCCCTGACGGAAGAGGTTCATCAACGCTACTTCAAAAAAGACGGCAAACCCCTGAATTCGTAAAAATTCAAATTCTAAAGCGAAGCTTACTGGTTGGCCGGTTCGTTTTGACCGTCAGTTTCCACGTAGGACACGCAATCTCCCTGATTATTAAAGACACCAAACTCATCCCAGCCGTCTTTTTTACACTCTTCCTTATCAGCGGGCATGACCGTCTGGGGCGGAAGAGAAACGATTTCCTCAACGATTACATTATCCAACGCCGGGCCGTATGCAGAGTCTACATTACTGGTAAAAGTTAAGACAGTAGTTCCAGCAGTTGCGGTGAATTCAAAATTTCTTGTCTCCCAACCCATAGTTTCTTTAGTATTCTTGGTATGATTGGTTGTATCAAAACTAAATGGGGAGATTGGGTCACCACCGACATCCGCAGTCAAAGTTTTAATTCCAGATCCGCCCTCGGGATTACCGGCCATGTCAAATTTCACAATATAATTCTTTCCGGCTTCTGTGGGAAACGGCTGTCTGATTGAGCCTGCTACCAGTCCGCTTAAATCGATACTCCGGCTGCCTTCTGATGCCGGCCAATAAGTACCGATTATTTCCACGTTTCCCGAAACAACTTCCCAATTATCAATTGTTGCTTCATCAGGAACTCGTTTGTATTCACCTATAGGATCA